>ENA-ORXM01000479-ORXM01000479.1-marine-metagenome-genome-assembly--contig:-NODE-479-length-70982-cov-58.089035_pt1 | contig 70982 bp, 51 predicted proteins | sample MGYA00237867_ERZ511480 | MGnify/ENA primary metagenome ERZ511480 (study PRJEB26309, sample SAMN06266103) | marine metagenome | isolation source: Algal blade | place: United Kingdom:Sidmouth, United...
CTTGAACTTGCGGATGATGAGCCGTTTGGTTTTTTGACTGGTGGGAACAATCGCGCGAAAAATAAGTCGCGCAAAGTGTCTAAAAAGAAGCAAGCACAGAAAAAGATTGTACACCGATTGCTGCCCGACCCTGCAACAATGGATCGGTTCTTATCGCGCTTCTTCAGCTTTATGGGAAGCAGACCGCACGAAGCGATTGTCTGCTTCGAAATGCTGCCCGCATGGGGTCGATTTATCCAATCGAAAGGATTGGCGACGGAAGAAGAGGTGCAAGATTCGTTGAGGAGTTTGGATGCATTGTGTGCCGACATGATCAAAATGGCTGAGCAGAATGACTCTGATCCGGCGTTGGTGGAGAATATGCGCAAGTGGCGCGCGGATGCGGGGATTTGAGCTTGGTAAAGAGCTATGCAACCGCAAACTCAGTATGGGATCGCACCTCTGGCGGGCGAAACCCGAGCACAATATCCTGCATGGAAACGCCTGCCTCTAGCAGATCCGTTGCGATGCCTTCTTCGGTGTCATCGTATTGGATCCAGATTTTTCCGTTGATGAGGTCAACGTGGATCGGCGTATGGTGAATGTAGCGACGCTCGTGCCAATTTGTGTCGAGCAGCAGGTAGCTATTGCGAACATCGTCAAACACTGGCTTGAGTGGGTAGTCACTGTCTTTAGAGAAAAAGTCGGCATATTCTTGCAGGATCGTTTTGACTAGTTCGGGGTAGTTTAGTTTGGTATCCATTGGACGATGGTTTCCCCTGTTTCATCAAATACGAGCAAACGAAGTAACTCATGCCTTAGCAGTGCCACTAAACTTAGTGAACAAACACGCTTAGATCACACTCTCTCGGAGCTGATGTCCAACAGCAGAGCCATTATCAACCAAAAAGTTCAAGATTATCAATACCTCATCTTTTGTCTGGCGGTTTTGTCTAATTTTTTTGCGATTTGTATCAATATCAATGTAGCGTTGTGCTATTTTTTCCAAATAGATTATTGTGCCCTTTTCAATATCTGTAACTTTGAAAATTTGATTGCCCTGTGTTGTCATCCTCACTATTTCAGATTCTTCATCTTCTAAATCTTCACTTTCTAAACCCTGATTATTTTTGAGCATTTTCGATAGCCAACTTATGCCATCATCTATATAAATACTTCCAATGCCATTTAGTAGCTTTGATATTGCATAGATAGCCGATGGGCAGTGCCCCAGTTTGCTCGATATTTCCTTAAAGAATTTTTTGTCATTTGCCTGAAGCGTGTGCCATGTTTGTGCCGTTTCATCCCATGGGTTTTGGTTTTGGGCAAAGAGGTAGCTCTTAACGATGCCATCTGTATATCTGTCCCTCTTGGAGCAAATGTCAAGTACTGCCCTCTTAAATAAGTTCCAAATTATCCAGAAATTTTTATGCCTTTCAAGTCTATCCTGTACATCAATAAAATGATACAACATATCGGAAATCGAGAGCGACTGGTTATTGAAGTTGTCAAGGATAGGATTCAGATATTCTTTAATATCATCTTCAGGCGCAGTCAACACAAAATGGGCATAGCTATTCAAAAAGTCATTTTTGACTTTTTGTTGATACATATTGCTATTAATTTTGGGGTTTTCAGCAAAAGATGTGATGATAATTCGGGCAATTTCTTTGTGAATTTCACTAGCTGTCTCATTCGGAAGTAATTGAAATGCCGTTTTTTGAATCCCCAAATCCAAGTCTTTAATAACTTCTATATTGCCTAACGTTAATTCATTTTTAATAAATCTTTGCAGGATTTCGTCATTTTCGTTCTTAAACTCTTCCATCAAATAGGCATTATTGATTTCATATATCCCAGCTCCATAGTTTTTTTGGATCTTTTCTCGAAGCTTGTCATACTTTGGTTTTAACTTTAAATAACCGATCAGCATTGAGTCGGCATCGACAAAGGATTGTTGCCGTAATTGATGAATTGCCTCAATCGAAAGTTTGTCAATTGGTTCTTGATAGAGTAAACCCATTAGTAAGATTGTCTTGACTGTTTCTCTTTCTTCTGAGAAGGCTTTGAATATAAGGGGAAGAACCGAGAGCGCACTTTGTGATCCGTCTAATAATTTGTATTCATATTTTGGTTTAAGAAATGATGATGCTATTCGAATGAGCTCGTCTTTACAAAAAACTTTTTCTTCCTCTGCTAATTCAGCAAAGTGATCTCTAATTAGAATCGAACAGACATCTGCAGGAATTGAATTATTTTCGCAGGATAGATATGGTGAGCCCGATGAGCGATATCGTTTTTTCTGGAGAATACTCTTTACTTCCCTAATTGCCACTATAGGATCATTTTCATATTCGGTATATTGTTCATATCTTTTGTTATTTTGAATCTTATAATGAGCCCAGAACTTTAATCGGCTGTATTTCGCTGATTCCGGAATTCCCGCCAATTTCTGCTTACTATCGGGTCGTAGTTCCGGTCCGCTTTTAGGGTTTGAACGAATTATGGTGCCGTTCTCAACTTCTTCAGTTAAGGGGGGCATCCCTATTATATCTACTGGAGGAAGCAAATCTTTTAGGCGTGACTTTCTATGCTCATCATCACAGGCATTCAATCTTTCATTGTCGTAAATAGAATTGGTGCCGCCTATAATATCCATTGCGAATAAAAGTGAATCTTTATGGGTCTGGTCAATCTCGAATCGAATTTGGTCATAGCCAAAGAATTGTTGAGTTTTGAACAGAATTTTAGCAATCTTGGATGTTTTTTCTGGATAAGCAAGAACAACGCTGGTGACAACAGCGGTAATGGAGGCCGATCTTGAATTTTTGAGAAGGTAAATCAACCAGCTTTCCAATGATTTGGCATCAGTATATTTCCCGCGTTCCATTAGGAATTTTTCTAAAGCCATATGTATAGATTCTAATCTAGTCGGGGAGGCATGGGTGCCTCTGTGTGTACGCCAGAGCCTATCACAAATATACTGTCTGATGGTTTGCGAGTCATCTATGACTACTTCAATTTCTTCTATTTCATATTTTGCAAAATCAGACTTTGCGAAATATTCAACAGTCTTATTCGTAAAAGACAATATAAAATCTACTGTTTCTTGTAGCGCAGATGCAAGGAGCCAGTAGATTGGGGTGCGGTATGCACTGGCAGAATGATAATTTAGCGCATCATCAGTCATATTGAAATGCTGCTCTAACCCCATTCGCTGATTTAAGTAAATGTCATCTGGCCAACGAGTGTATGTCCATATGAGATCTGCTAGTTTTAGAACGTAATTAGGCAGAACATGAGCAACTGATAAGCCTTCTATTTCCATTAAGATAAAACGTGTTAAAGCATAATGTGGGTCTCGTCCCGTCTTCCATCCATGTTTTAAAATTTCTTCAAAGATGCCTGCTAATTCATTCTTTATTTCAGACGAGCCGAAGATTATTGTTTGTAAAAGCTTATTACTTCCACCAGAAGAAATGGATGCCTGTTTTTCTTGAAGAAATTGATAATACTGCAACGCAATCAGGCTAGCTCTCTTCGTAGTTTCCCCTTCTTTAAACTTGCTGTTCCAATCATGGAGCACTGGTAAAATAAAATTTATGTTTTCTATACCGATTATATCTAGGTTATCGTAAGTGAACTTGAGTAGACTTTGCCACCCTTTGCCTTTAGGTTTTGTCAGGGTATGTTGCCAGTCAGAAATATCCAAACTTTCAACAAGTGGGTTCAATTGCATTATTAAATCATCATCAACTTCTTGATGCGCAATTCTTAAGCTGGCAGTTATTTGTTTTAGCAACTCTTGATTATTGGCTAATAGCTTATCTTCGTAATAAGAAAAGAATTCCTCTGAATCTTCTGAATATAGGATAGCTAGAAATATTTCTTTCTTCCATTGCTGTTCAATATCATTAGTATCGATTGTATCTTCGATAAAATTTTTGATATCGCTATCATTGAGCATTAGTTTTTCTGATAACCAATTTTTGAAACTTTTGCAAATTGCGAGTGATGATCCTATTGCTTCAAAAAAGCTTAAACTTGTCCTTCTGTTTATGAATTCTCTCTCAATATTTTTTTCTAACGCCCATCCCTCATAGATATCGTGTGTAATAAAGTAGCCAGCAGTTTCATAGCCTAAAATGCCATCTTCAACTAGTTCATCGTCCAAAATACTAGCATCGCAGTTTGGGACAACGAAAAATTGACCTGAATTTGCTCTTTCCACTGCTATCTGAAGGAAGCATCGTTCTCTACTTGGCTTAGAGCGTTTTATCCTACTTTCCCACAATTTATTTTTGAAGGCGTGATAATTCAACCCACCAACTTGACTATAAGCTCTTGAATACTCACTCAAATAGAACGGGTTTCTAATCAGCTCCAATAATTTTTGATCTGTAGGTAGAGTTAAAGAGTATTTATTGGAAATTGTACTCAGTTGTGTATGCTCCAACTCATTGATAGATATGACTAACGGTGTAATATTATTAGCATCCAAAAACTCGTGCTTTAAACTCCGTAAATGAACGTTTGTAATTGTGAAAATAAGATCCCATTCATTTTGAATTAGGACTCCCAAAAATTCTTTAGCAGGGTCAGGATTCTTCAAATCCAATAATTTTTCAGCAGAATCAATTACAATGACTTTTTTCTTTTCGGGCTTATGAGCCTCGATAAATTCATCTAGGCTGGCATCAGCCAGTAATTCATTAACACTTCTTAGATCAAACTCACTCGATTTGAACACATAAAAAGGTATATCGTCATTTACCTGCTCACAATATTTTTTTATAACTGCCGTTTTACCAACACCACTGTTGCCAGTTAAAATGAAGGTAGATGTTGATTGAGTTTTTAGCTTTTCAAGTTGCTCACTTCTGTCGATTTCAATGTGTTGATTATTAAAATCAATGCTAGTTTTTATACCACTTAAAATGTTTGTAGTATGATTTTTTTGTACCTTAATAACATCAAAGATACTCTTTTCTAATTCAAAAAAGTGTTTTGCAAGATCTTTGTTTTCTTTAGAGACAAATTCAGATTCAAAGAAACTAGCGACATTCCATACTATCTCTATATTTAATTCTGCTGCTCTCTTCTCTATGTCGATCAATGGCTTGGACTTTTGACCTTCACTCCGGCCTTGGCCCCATTCTTTATTTGTATAGAAATATAGTTGCGTGACTTCTGGGTATTCCCTATTAGTTTTTTCAACACAATTAAGTATGCCATTTTTATTATTGGATAGTTTTGTATCGTAAAATCTAGCTTGCCATCCAATCATTTCATTTCCATCTGCTATTGGAGCTGTCTCGATGGCGGATTGGTTCAGAAACCGGAAAATGCCGTACGGTCTGTTAAATTTTCTACAGAATAATAGATAGCAGAACCACTCAAAATCAACTTGAGGATTATCACTGAACTTTGCTTTGAATATATCCCAATTTGGCTTTATCATATTTTATGCTGAATGTGTCTCCGAGGGTGAGTTTTTGTAGATACTAACGCCGTAATTTTGGCGAAAATTTGGTTGCAGCATGTTTTATATGTCTGCTAACCTTAATTGACTGTACAAATATTTTTGCAATTAGTTTAGGCTTCATATTCATAATTGTCAAAAAATAGAACATTTGTCCATAAGGTGGCCTCCCAACAATTTCCCTCCCTTTCCCATATCCTCACCCCTATGCGATAATATCCCCATACACAAACTCCACCCCCACAACCAACCAATTTTCTTAACCAAAGGAGCCAGCAAATGAACGGATTTACCGGCAAGATCCTCCACGTGAACCTGACCGACTTGACCACCGAGGTCGAGGAGCCGAGCGAACAGTTTTATCGAACCTATATGGGCGGCAGCTTGATGGGCCTTTACTATTTGTGGAAAAATACGCCCAAGGGTGTCGACGCACTGGATCCGCAGAACACGTTGGTCTTTGCGACGAGTGCGCCTACGGGGTTGCCGATCAGTGGGCAGAGTCGCTGCACGGTGACCTGCAAGTCGCCCAGCACCGGCGGCGTTGCGGACAGCCAAGCCGGGGGTTTCTGGCCTGCGGAGCTGAAGTTTGCGGGCTTCGACGCGGTTGTGATCACGGGCGCATCGGAGACCCCCGTTTACCTGAGTATCCTGCATGGCGAGGCCAAGCTGAACGACGCCAGCCACCTGTGGGGCAAGCACGCGCTCGAAGTGGACGAGATGCTCAAGGAAGAACATGATGACAAGAAGGTAGAAATTGCGCAGATCGGCGTCTCGGGCGAGAAGCTGTCGAACTTTGCCGCGATTATGAATATGAGCAATCGCGCGTGGGGTCGAACCGGCGTTGGCGCGGTGATGGGCAGCAAAAAGCTCAAGGCGATTGTGGTGCGCGGCAAAGAGCGCGTGGTGCCAGCGGACAAGAAACGGATCGCGGCGTTGGCCAAGCAGGGTGTCAAAGATCTGGAGCCGACCGGCATGGATCAATTTGGCAAATATGGCACCGCGGGTGTGCTGATGCCCCAATATGCATCGGGCGGTCTGCCATCGTACAACTGGGATTCGGGCGTGATGAAGACGCTAGACGAAGCCGAGGCGATTGATGGGATCCGTTTGTACGACGAGCTTTTGGCTGGTGCGGAGGAAGGGAAGCAAGATAAGGCGGGCCGAGATACTTGTTACGCTTGTATTGTGCGCTGCAAGCGAGTGGCTGAAGCGGAATACAAAGATAAGAAGATACTCCCTGAATATGGAGGACCGGAATATGAGTCGCTATCGACGCTCGGCTCGTACTGTGGTGTGAGCGATCTGCACGCGGTGACCTATGCGAATCAACTTTGTAACCAGTATGGTGTCGATACGATTTCGGCTGGCGCAACGATTGCGTGGGCCATGGAATGTTACAAACAGGGCCTGCTTACCAAAGACGACACAGACGGTATCGAGCTGACTTATGGCAACGCCGATGCAATGGTCGAGATACTGGAGAAGACGCTCAACCGCGAAGGCTTTGGCGATGTGCTGGCAATGGGGTCGGTCAAAGCGGCGGATCATCTGGGCAAAGGGCATGAGTATCTCGTCGCGGTGAAAGGCCAGGAGCTGCCCGCACATATGCCGCATGTAAAACGCAGTATGGGCTTGATCTACTCGGTCAACCCCTTTGGTGCCGACCATGAATCGAGCGAACATGACCCCAGCTATAACGAAAAAGCCTACAACGGCACAGGGGATGGAGAAGGAACGAGCCGATATCTTGCCCCCCTTGGTCTTAATAAACCGCAGCCGGACAAAGTGCTGAATGCCGAGAAGGTCGAATTTACGCTGAAGACGCAGTACAACTATAGTTCGCTGGACACGGTGTCGCTCTGTTCGTTTGTGTATGGCTCGGGCTGGCAATTGTACACGCCGGTGGACATGGCCGAGTTGACCTCGGCGGCAACGGGCTGGGATGTGTCGGTGGATGAGCTGCAAGAAGTGGGGCAGCGCCGCGTGAATTTGATGCGAGCTTTTAACTTGCGCGAGGGGTTGAGCCGGGAAGATGATGGGTTGCCCAAGAAGCTCTATCGCAAGGCGCTGGAAGGGGGGCGCAGCGACGGCATTCTGCTCGACAAGGCCGAGATTGAAGCGGGTATCGACATGTATTACGAGCAGGCCGGCTGGACGGAAGGCTCGGGCGTGCCGAAGCGCGAGACGCTTGAATCGATCGAGTTGGGCTGGCTGGCAGAGGAAATGGCGGCCTGATTTTGACAAGATGAAGGGATGACAGAGCGACAAGATGACAACCGCAGCGCAGGCGATGGGATCCCCGTTCTGAGGTTGTCGCCCTGTCATCGGAGCGTAGCGACTCATCGTATCATCTTGTCACGTTTTGGAGACTTCTATGAAGATACACGTTCGACTATACGGCCCACTGCGTGATCAATTGCCCGTGGAGGCGAAGGGGCGCAAGACGTTGGAGTTGGCGGAGGGCGCGACGGTGCAAAAGATTTTCCAGACACTGGATCTGCCGCAGACGCTTTTGGTGACAATTAATAATGACCAAGAATCATTCCCCAATACGGTGTTGAATGATGGCGATGTGGTTGCGCTCTTTACACCCGTTTCAGGGGGGTAACTTTATTCGGCATGATTCATTTGTGAACCATGTCCTTTATTCCACTATTATCTTGTTCCACTGCTATCATAATACACTCGATTTTCACCTGTTAGTCGATGATAGCCACGCCTCAACTTCTGCAGCCCGATAGTAGCCAATGGCCTGCAATACTTTGTGGCTTTCTTCTCCCATTGACTGTGCAACTTCGCGACTGTTTTCCTCTAGGGCAAGGCGCGCGAGACCAAAACGCGTCAGCGCGGCCTCGGCCCGACAGCCCGTCTTTTCTGCCAACGTGAACGCTTCTTCAAGTATAGCTTGGGCGTCAGCCAACATTGCTCTTGTACGCTGCCACTCGCCTCAGTTGATGAGTGCTCGCATCAAAAAGATGCCACCACTGATTTCGCGCGCCAAAGTCAATGCTGCATTAAGATGCATTTCGATCTGATCTGAAAGGTCATCTTTGCTGTCGATCTCGTATAATTCGGCTAGCCCCAAACGCGCGGTGATCAGCGTCTCGCGGTTACCGCCCGCCTGCGCAATGGTCATCCCTTCTTCAATCTGCGCTATTGCCTGCGCTCGACTGCCGCCACTGCGACCGCGTAAAATTCCTTGACGGACAAGCACGCTGCCTAATCGTTCTTGATACTTTAGCTCGCGCGCAATTTGCAGGCTCTGCACAAAACAGGATTCACTCGCTTCCCAATTGCCTTGTGCCAGCGCCACTGCTCCAAGCAGATCAAGCAAATTGCCTTCGGCCCGCCGGTGTTGACTTTGACGCGCAAGCGAAAGCCCCGCCTCTAGGTAAAATGTTGCCTCTTTGTATTGACCAAAATGCGTGTAGATCTCGCCCAAATTTGCGCGCGCAAAGACTACTACGTCTCCGTAATCGTGCTGGTCGGCCAGTTCGAGCGCTTGCTGCAAAAATTTTTCGGCAGAATTATAATTGCCCAAATGAAAGTCAAATGCACCCATATTCGTGAGCTGTGTGGCAATTGCGCGCGGGGTGCCCATTTGGCGCGCAAGTTGCAGCGCCTCCACCCCGTGCGCCCGCGCCTCGCCATAAAGACCTCGCTTGGCGGCTAATGAACTCAGATTGGTCAGTGCGCCAACCGTGGCGCATGGATCGTTGTGCAAGGGGAGACAGTGGCGATTGTGGTTATTGTCTTCGGCGTTTTGAGTATTGTTAATGGCTGGTCCGACATGAAAATTCTGCGTATGGGGCCAGTAACGGGCAAAGAGCGCATTGCCCAACAGCTGAGCCACATGCTTGGCGCTATGATTGCGACAATCACTGCCTTTTCTGCTATCAACGCGCCAAAAGTGGTAGGTCACGAACCTGGCTTACTGCTGATCGTTTGGCTCGCACCAACGCTTATCTTTTCCTCGCTCATGGGGCGCTGGGAAATGAAGATCCGTGAGGGAACGTCACGCAAGGGTATAGCAAGTTGAGCTATCTGTTCATGGGGCGCAGTCTCCCACTCAGATTCTGAATCCATTATATTTTCTCAAAAAAATACCCCGACAAAATGTCCGGCGTATCCAATTAGGATGCGCCAGACATTTTGATTACCTCTGATAACTAGAATATGCGGCTGGGGGCCGCATAAAACGCGTTTTTCTAAATCTCCATTTATCGGTACAATACTCTCTAGCCGAATTTTTTACCCACACACCCCACCCACGAAACGGAGAGACCCTGCATGACAATTGAAAAACGGCGTATTGGCCAGACCAATATAGAAGTGACTACGCTTGGCTTTGGTGGTGCGCCTATCGGGGCCGCCGATTTAACCGCCGAAGAATCGACTAAAATTTTGCAAGCCGCATACGATGGCGGAATCCGCTATTTCGACACTGCGCCACTCTATGGCCTTGGGGTTAGCGAAGAACGCGTTGGGAAAGGAATAGCGCAATTGCCGCGCGACGAACTCATCCTCTCCACAAAGGTTGGGCGGCTGCTCGCGCCATCTGCTGGGGGGGCTGGTGAGTTGACGGTGCAATATGATTACACCTATGACGCGGCACGCCGGTCGCTTGATGCTAGCTTCGAACGGCTTGGCCTCGACCGTGTGGACATTCTGCTCTGCCACGATATTGACGTATGGACCCACGGCGACGCACAGCCTGATATCTTCGAGATAGCGGTAAACGGCATTTTGCCCGCACTGCGCGATCTGCGCGAGCAGGGCGTGATCCGCGCGTTTGGCTTGGGCGTGAACGAGGCGGCAGTGTGCAGCCAAATTATGGATCGATTCGAGGTGGATTGCTTTTTGCTGGCGGGCCGATTTACGCTGCTGGAGCAAGAGCCGCTGGATGAGTTTTTGCCGAAGTGCGTGGAACAAAATGTCTCCGTTATCATCGGCGGGCCGTATAATTCGGGGCTGCTTGCACAGTCCAACCGAGAGGATGCGACTTATGATTACAAGCCGGTAAACGACCAGCGCTGGGCGCGTGTGCAGCAGATCCGCAAGGTGTGTGACAACCACGGCGTGGATATCCGCGCCGCCGCTCTTCAATATCCTCTGCGCCATGCCGCGGTGGCGTCGGTGATACCGGGCAGCGCCAACATGCAGGAGCTGGAGTCGAATTTGGCGTTGTTCGATGCACCGCTGCCCGATGCACTTTGGTCGGATTTGGACGAAGCCGGTCTGGCGCGGACGGTGAAGTAAGACTAAACAAAAGTAATTGAGAAGTATAATCCAAAGGAATGTTATTTGATGCGTAAAATTGATCCACAAGAAACCAGCTTTTCTGCCGAACGCTTAACCAAGATCAACTCGACCATGCAGCGCTATGTGGACGAGAAGAAGCTGGCCGGAATTGTCACGCTGGTAGCGCAGCAAGGCAAAGTCGTTCACGCTGAAAAGTTTGGTATGCAGAATATGGAGGCCAATATCCCTATGGCCTTTGACACGCTCTTTCGCATTTATTCGATGACTAAACCGATTACGAGCGCGGCGTTGATGATGCTGCACGAAAATGCCCGTTTTCACTTGAGCGATCCGGTCTCCAACTATTTTCCCGAGTTTGCTAATCTAAAGGTCTATGCTGCGGACGGCACGTTAGAGGAGCCGCGGCAGCAGATGAGCATCCGACATCTGTTGAGCCACACGGCAGGGCTAAGCTACGGCTGGCATCCAACTTCGCCGGTGGATAAACTCTATCGAGAGGCCAAGCTGCTAGATTGGAGCGTGTCGCCGCGCGAGTTGGTGCAGAAAATGGGTGAGCTACCGTTGCGCTTCCATCCAGGGGCATGCTGGCACTACAGCGTGGCAACCGATCTGGCTGGCGCGCTGGTCGAGGTGATTGCCGATATGCCTTTTGCCGACTTTTTACAAGAGAAGATCTTCGGTCCGCTGGGTATGGTTGACACAGGCTTTTACGTTTCGGGCGCGCAGCGCGCCCGCTTCGCCTCGAATTATGGACCGCACGAAGAGAATGTGATCAAGGTGATCGATGCCGCCGAAACGAGCGCGTACTGTACGCCGAACGCGCGGCAATCTGGTGGTGGCGGTTTGGTCGGGACCACGTCGGACTATCTGCAATTTGCGCAGCTTATGTTGAATGGTGGAGAGCTAGATGGTGTACGCTTATTGGGACGCAAAACGGTTGAGTTGATGACCCAGAATCATCTCGAACCGGCCTTGATGCCCATCGGAATTGAGGAACCGTGGCCGGGGGTTGGCTTTGGGCTTGGCTTTAGCGTGGTGACCGATGTGGCCCAAACACAGATGCCTGGCTCGGTAGGGAATCACGGCTGGGGCGGCGCGGCCAATACGCGCTTTTGGATTGATCCGCTGGAAAAACTGGTTGGAATCATCATGCTGCAATATATGCCATCGGGCACTTATCCGGTGGCGGATGATTTCGAGAGCCTTGTTTATCAGGCGCTTGTGAATTAACGGTGTACATAAACTTTCACCCAGTAACCGCAGACGACGTACGGACCTTTACAGCGTGGCGCTATGAACCGCCCTACGACATTTATAATCTGCCACATCCGCCAAAGTCAGACGATCTGGCCGAATGGCTCGACCCTGAAATTCACTGTCACGGCATGTGGACCCAAGCAGATGACCTAATCGCCTTCTGCACCTTTGGTCTTGACGGCCAAGTGCCGGGTGGCGACTACGGCACCGATGCACTTGATATGGGTATGGCTGTCCGGCCCGATCATACGGGTCGCGGGCTGGGTCGATCCATTGCTGCATCCGTCATCGACTTTGCACAATGTACGTTCGATCCACCCATGTTGCGCGTGACCATCGCCACCTTCAACCAACGTGCCATGGCCGTCTGGCTTGGTTATGGCTTCGAGCCAAGAGAAACCTTTCTGTCGACAACATCCACTTCGCGAGAATTTCAGATCTTTGAACGAATTGAAAAATAAATTTTTAGCCAACAAACTGACGAGGAACCAAATGAAAATAACCAACGTCATCTGCTACCCCCTCTGGGTTGGCGACCGCAACCAGTGCCTCGTTAAAGTCGAAACCGACGGCGGTATCTACGGCTGGGGCGAAGCTGGCCTCTCGGGCCGCGAACTTGCCGTCGCTGGAACAGTCCAACACTACCGAGAATTCCTCATCGGCCAAGATCCAATGCGCATTGGCCGCATGTGGCAAGAAATGTATCGCAGCCAATATTTCGAAGGCGGCCGCGTCCTGACCGCCGCCATCTCCGCCATCGATATCGCCCTCTACGACATTGTCGGCAAGGCCCTTGGCGTACCGGTCTACCAATTGCTTGGCGGCAAACAGCGCAACCACATCCCCTGCTTTGCCACCACCGACGCATCGACCGCCGATGAACTGATCGACGATATCCGCAAATTAGTGGAAAATGGCTGGAACGTGATCCGCACCGCGCCCAACCACCCGGAAGGCGACGATCCTACCCTGTGGGAGCCGCGCGCCTCCATCGGATCCACCGCAGACATGCTCACCAAAGTGCGCCAAGAAATCGGATCCGAACTCGTGCTGGGCATCGACTATCACCACCGTCTCAGCGTCGCCGAAGCAGCCTCCTTTTGCCAACGAATGCCTAGCGGCACGCTCGACTTTCTCGAAGAGCCGATCCGCGACGAATCGCCCGAAGCGTACGAAACTCTGCGCACCATGACGGACATCCCCTTTGCCATTGGTGAAGAGATTTCCAGCAAATGGCACTTCCTGCCCTACATCGAACGGGGCATTGCTAACTTCGTCCGCATCGACGTCTGCAATGCGGGTGGCCTCACCGAATCGATGAAAATCGCTGCCATAGCCGAAAGTCACTATATCGATATCATGCCGCACAATCCGCTCGGCCCTATCTGCACTGCGGCCACCGCTCACCTTGCCGCTGCCGTGCCCAACTTTGCTTGGCTTGAAGTGCGTACCTCGCCCACCGAACAGATGCAGCACGACAGCGCCGAAGTCTTTCCCGTTCAACTCGTGCAGGATGGCCCCCGGCTACTCATCCCCGACACACCCGGTCTTGGCGTTGACGTCGACGAAGAATATATCAAGAAACAGGAATTTAAATTCTGGGAAGCGCCGCACCTGCGTCGCCACGATGGTTCATACACAAACTGGTAGTAAAACATGAAGAGGTGAAGAGGTAAATGGGTGAAACTGCAAATAGATCAGAATATTGGCTTTTCTGCAGCTTTACCTATTCACCCCTCTATATCCACCGACTACAGAAACTTCATTACGCCACCAACAATCACCACAAAAACTCAACACCTATGTCAACATTCGAATTCGCAACCGCTACCCGCATCATCTTTGGCGCAGGCACACTCACCCAGCTTGGTCCACTCGCCGCCGCATTTGGATCCACGGCTCTACTCGTAACAGGGCGTACGCCCCAGCGTGGGGAAAAAGTGGCGCAACAAATCGGCTCGCACGACATCCGCAGCCATAACTTCGTTGTGACGAGCGAACCAACCATTGACGTTGTTGAAGCCGGTGCCAATCAAGCGCGTCAACTGGGGTGCGACGTTGTGATCAGCGTCGGTGGCGGCAGCGCGATCGACGCGGGAAAGGCCGTTGCCGCGCTCGCGACCAACCCTGGCCGCCCGCTCGACTACCTCGAAGTGATCGGAGCGGGCAAGCCCCTTGTTGCCGATCCGCTGCCCTTTATCGCCATCCCCACCACAGCCGGAACCGGTGCCGAAGTCACCAAAAATGCAGTACTTGCTTCTACCGCACATGCCGTCAAAGTGAGCCTGCGCGACAACCGCATGTTGCCCAATATCGCCCTCATTGATCCCGAACTGACGTACGACATGCCACCCGCCATCACTGCCACCACCGGTATGGACGCGCTTACGCAAGTGCTCGAACCTTACGTCTCGCATCTGGCTACGCCCATCACCGACGGCTTCTGCCGCGAGGGTCTGCGCCGAGCGGCTCGTTCGCTATGCACCGTATTCCACAATGGAGATGATGCTGCTGCTCGCGAAGATATGGCGCTATGCAGCCTCTTTGGCGGGCTAGCGCTCGCCAATGCAAAACTTGGAGCCGTTCACGGCATTGCTGGTCCGTTGGGCGGCATGTTCCCCGCCCCACATGGCGCTGTGTGCGGAAAGCTGCTGCCCGCCGCCACCGCAATCAACATTGCTGCGTTGCACTCTCGCGAGCCAGAAAATCCGGCGCTCGCGCGCTACACCAAAGTCGCGCGGATTCTCACTGGGGATCCAAACGCGCAGGCCAAAGACGCAGTCACGTGGCTCGACGCGCTGGGTGAAGAGTTGGCACTGCCCGGTCTGGGAACATATGGTATCGGTAAGAGTGATTTCGCCAATCTGATTGCAAAATCCTCTCGCTCTAGTTCAATGAAGGGCAATCCAATTGTATTGATGGACGAGGAGATCTTGGAGATTGTGCGCCGCTCGTTGTAACGTATTCCCAGCTAGTTGCCCTACTGCGTGTAACCTCAGATGCTAATCGTTTACTAACCTCGTTCCATGCTCAGCGTGGAACGATAGATTCAGGCGCTCCGTGTCCAATGTTACGGAGCGATAAAGATTTTATTCCTACGCAGAGCGCAGGAACAAAAACACCAAAAATAGAGAGGAAAACAGATATGACAATCCAAACACAAGACATTCAACGTCCACCCAAATCACTGATTAACGGGCTTGCCAATATCGGCAGCGCAACTGCCACCGGCGAACTCTATCGACTTGGCATTCGCGACCCGCAGATTTGCGGCCCTGTAGCGTGGACCAACGGCAAGACTGTGGTTGGCCCGGCGCTCACGCTGCAATTTATGCCCATCCGCGAGGATCAATACGACATGGACGAATATGCCGATCCCGAGCTCCAACTGCATCGCCACGTACTCTATCACACGCAGCCGGGCGACGTAGTGGTGGTTGACGCACGCGGCGACATGTCGAGCGGCATCTTTGGCGAAATGATGCTCACCTACTTTATGGGAAAAGGTGGCGCAGGCGCGATCATCGACGGCTGCATTCGAGATTATCCAGCGGCCAAGGATTTAGGCGTTGGTTTGTGGCTGCGGGGCGTTACGCCAAATTTCCACACGCAGACAAACATCTTCCCCTTCGCGGTCAACTGCCCAATTGCCTGTGGCGGCACGCTGGTAATGCCGGGCGATATTATTGTGGCCGATGATGATGGCGTGGTGGTCGTGCCGGTTGACATGGCCCCACAACTGCTAGATAAGGCTAGCGAGCACGTAGAGTGGGAAGAGTTCTCGCGCATGAAGTTGGCCGAGGGTGGCGAATTGCGCAAATATTATCCACTTAGCCCAGAGGCCGAACAGGAGTACAAAGCGTGGAAAATGGAGCAAGGCGGATAGAAGAAAAAAGGTGCTTCAGATTTTCAAAACTAACATACACAAAGCGCGTTTGATACTTGACAAAATAGAACAAAAAAGCTAAAATGTGAGAACAGATGTTCATCTGTATTATTGATAAGACATATTACATAATTTACGAAGTATATAGAACATGTATTGTCTGAGTAAAGAACCGTGCCATTATATTTAACTAGAACTCTTTGCGACCTCTCATAGTATGAGAACGGAAATTTTTTTGGGGTAAATATAACAAAATTAGAGGAAAGCCAAAATGAGTAATTCAGACATAAGCAAAGCCGATGCCAATAAATTAAAAGCACTCGACACAACGCTTGTTAACCTGAGTAAGAAATTCGGTGATGGCGTCATTATGAAGCTAGGCGATGCCACCCAAATGGTTGTAGAGTCCATTCCAACGGGAAGCCTGAGCCTCGATATTGCGTTAGGCGTTGGCGGTATCCCGCAGGGCCGTATCACTGAAATATATGGACCAGAAAGTTCGGGTAAGACGACTATCTGTCTGCATGTGATTGCCGAAGCGCAGAAACGAGGTGGTATCTGTGCGTTTGTTGACGTAGAACACGCGCTGGATCCTGCGTACGCTGCAAAGATCGGTGTCGATATTGATAATCTATATGTTAGTCAGCCAGATACGGGTGAACAGGCGCTAGAGATCACCGAAGCGCTGGTACGCTCTGGCGCAATGGATGTTGTGGTGGTAGATAGTGTTGCGGCACTAGTGCCACGTGCAGAAATTGAAGGCGACATGGGTGATTCTCACGTCGGTTTGCAGGCTCGCTTGATGAGTCAGGCGCTGCGTAAGTTGACCGGTGTTGTTAAGAATAGCGGTACGATGTTGATGTTTACTAATCAATTGCGCCAAAAAATTGGTGTTATGTTTGGTAGCCCCGAAACGACTAGTGGCGGTATGGCGCTGAAATTTTATGCCAGCGTTCGGCTAGATATTCGCCGTATCCAAACAATGAAGCAAGGAACTGACGCTATCGGTAACCGCACACGGATTACTGTGCGTAAGAATAAGGTTGCGCCACCATTCAAAGTCGCCGAGTTCGATATTATGTATAATGAAGGCATTAGCACTTCGGGCGATATTATTGATCTAGGTGTCGAGCAGGAGATTATCGATAAGCGTGGTAGCTTTTATAATTATGGCGACATGCGGCTGGGTCAAGGGCGTGAAAATGCAAAAGCTTTCTTGCGTGAGAACCCCACAATTATGCAGGAATTAGATGGATTGATCCGCGAGAAATTTGGATTGCCCGTTAATTTTGTACCGATTGCCGAAGCTGCGGGAAGCAAGAGCGTTCCTGAGGCTGTTGAAGAAGCTGCCGCTGATGCAAAGTCAGACGCATCAGACTCATCAGGCGCTGATGAGGCAAAGAATGTAGAGGGTGAGTCTGAGAAAGCACCTAAGAAGGGTAGAAAGAGCAAAAAAGCAGCTTAATGTAGTATCTTCTTAATAGATTGTGGTAAATGCTTCGCTTAGTTTCGATGCACTGTATACTGCCGCAGTACTCAATCGGCAACTACCACCACTATTTATCAACAAAGTACTGATTAATAAACTCAATAAAATTGGGGGGCATCTCACACTGTGGGGCCTCCCTTTTTATTACCATCAAACCAGTTTAATGTTAAAATTGTCTAGTCATATAAACCATTACCGATTACCCACTGCTTTTCTGGCCTACCTCTGCCGTGTGCTAATTATTTTGTGGATGGGCAAATCTGGATCTGGTGGTAGTTTGAGAATTTTGGCCGTGCCGCTAATGCCTCTCACCATTCCACGGATAGACCACCTAGATGAAGTTTGGTTTTTGCGCGTCGTCTATACGCTTTCATTTTTTACTGCACTACAACCTGTAATTAATTAAAATTTTCTTTCTATTTTGTTTGGAATTTTATGACTTATTTTGGATTTTTGGCCCTCTTTTTAGCTCCACCGTTGCTGCTGTTTTCTCTGCTAAACATTTGGGATGAGCGCAACGGCCGCCTTGTGCCTGTGGCGTTGCGAACTTGGTCACCACTGGCTGGGTTAGTTACGCTGGTCTTTATCGCCGTAGCTTACACAACGCCATGGGACAACTATCTCGTTGCTACTCGCGTTTGGTGGTATGATCCGGCCTTGGTTTCTGGCTTGGTTATCGGGTGGGTACCCATCGAGGAGTATACCTTCTTCGTATTGCAGACGGTTATGACCGGTTTGTGGACAATCTTTCTAGCTCGTCGATTGGGATATACCGATGCGAAGCGAAGTGTTATCGAGCAAAAAAGAGGAGTGCAAGTGCGTATTGGCTCCTTTGCTGTGGTGACATTAATCTGGTTTGTCTCGCTCTGGATTCTTTTTAGTGACTGGCGTGCGGGGCGCTATCTAGCATTGGAGCTTTCGTGGGCGCTGCCACCGATCCTTTTGCAGATTGGCTTTGGTGGCGACATTTTGTGGAAATACCGCCGCCTTGTCTTCTGGAGTTTGCTGCCCGTTACACTCTACTTGTGTATCGGCGATTCTATTGCAATCGGATCAGGCACGTGGACCATTAGTCCCGAACAATCTATGGGTTTGCTAGTTGGCAATCTACCGATCGAGGAAATAATCTTTTTCATTCTAACAAATGTGCTGGTGGTTTTTGGCATGGTCCTGTTCCCTGCCCGAGATAGTCATGAACGTATGCCACTTCTCTGGCGCAAGTGGCTCTCTGATAGATTTGGTGAACCTAATTTGTCGTCTTAATACATCCCCTATGACCAACCTGATCCGCTTACCTAAGACACAGCAACCCTATCACCTATTGTTGCTCTTTTGGCTCCTTTCTATGATATCGATCCCCATCTTGCGCTGGACTGTTGGGGACAATGCGCTGCGTTGGAGTAGCAGCGTTAGTGTAGTGTTGCAAGCCGCAACAGTACTAACAATTTTGTGGCAGCACTGGGGTGCCCGCCGCGTACTACTTGTGAGCGGTATTTTGATTCCGGCTTCGTGGCTAGTCGAGTGGATTGGTAGCTCTACTGGATATCCATTTGGAGACTATTATTATACGGATCAACTTGTGCCGCAGATTGGCCACGTGCCGCTCTTAATTTCGCTGGCCTGGCTGATGATGTTGCCGCCTGCGTGGGCCATTGCCTGTTTGATTACGGAAAAATATTCAGGCTGGCTATTTCTGTTCGTCTCTGGGCTTGCGCTGACTGCTTGGGATCTTTTTCTGGATCCACAAATGGTGGGGTGGGGGTTCTGGGTATGGGTAGAACAGCCAATGCTCTTTGGCGGCTACTTTGGGATCCCATGGTTAAACTTCTTTGGCTGGATAGTAAGCGGTATGTTTTTAACGTGGCTTGTTACATTAGCAATTTCACTGGATGCGCTGCCTGTTGAGCCGCTATTGCTTGTCTATATAATTACGTGGCTGCTCGAAACGGGTGGGTTGGCCGTCTTGTGGGGATTGCCTGGCCCTGCCATTTGTGGCTTCATTGGTATGGGCACATTAATTGTATTGGCCTATCGCCGTTTGGCTCGGGAGTAAATTTCGTAAATAAATACGGTGCCTTCTGTGAAAATTAATTCGTGCAGGAGGCACCGTATTTTGTACAGTAGCAAGTCGGTTGTAAATTTACACTCTTGGTCTATGATCTTGTGCTGTGTATTCGGACAGAAATCCCCAAATGTAAAATCTTACTTAAGCGTCATTATCATTGTTGTCATCGTCATTGTTGTCATCGTCGTCGCCATTAGCGTCGTACTCATCGTCGCTCTCATATGGCCAATCGAGATCGAGAGAACTTACACTGATCACTTCGAACTCGTTTTCGCAATGGGTACATTCAACAAAATCCCCACCGCTAAACCTTTCGTTAACATTAAAACAGCGATCACGCTCCGGGATCTGTTTTTCTGGCTAATTGCCGTTGCACTATACTACACTTTTACCGGATCGTTGATGAATTTGGTAATATGGCCAAAGTTGAAGAGCCCAAGCGAAATGCTAGATGCACAACCAATTCGTGTCTCTATATTGATTCCGGCCCGCAATGAGGCGGAACAGATCGAGCAGTTGATTCGTCAACTATTGGCGCAAACGTACGGAGCGTTTCTGCTCTACGTATTGGATGATCGATCGATAGATGCAACAGTCGAACTTGCGCGAGCCGCAGGGGGAGATGATCCACGCCTTGAGCTGATTGAGGACATACCCTTACCCGTTGGCGGGTTGGGCAAAAAATTGGGCTTGCCACCAATGGTCCGAAGCTGCCACGGGTGACATATTGATTTTTACCGATGCTGATGTACGTTGGCAACCCGATGCGCTGACTGCCGTGGTGGCCGAACTTGCACAGCACGAAGTTGATGCCATGAGCATTTGGCCAATGCAGGTTACAGGTACGTGGGCCGAGCGATTGGTCGTGCCGTTGATGGCTTTTTTGATACTTGGCTATACACCCCTTCGGCTTTTTAATCGCGTAAACTGGCCTGGAACGGCAATTGCTACTGGGCAATATCTGCTCTTTGTACGCTCTGCTTACGAAATCATTGGTGGGCACGCAGCAGCTCGAAGCGCAATTGTCGAAGATGTGGTGTTGCTCCATCGCGTCAAGCGAGCTCGGTTGTAAATGCGCAATGTGGATGGCGCGGGATTGCTCACCTGTCGATGTACAATAGGTGGAGCGAAGTACTGGCTGGCTTTGGAAAAAATATTTTAGCAGGCCATGCAAGCTCGACGATTTTTCCTAGTTCTATCAGATTTGGTGGGGCGGCAACAAATCTGATAGAACTAGGATTTTTCTACTCTTCTCAACACTTTTTCACTGGAGCCTCTTTGTGCTTCCGTGGATCTGGTTGATCTGGGCGTGGCGCAACCCATTGTGGCCGTTGCTATTATTGTTGCTTGCGTTGGCACGCGTGCGATTACGGCCTATGCAACTGACCAATGGAGTGGCGACGCGCTGCTGCTGCCGCTTTCGGTATTGCTGATGACGCGGATCGCCATACGGGCGGTTTACTTATCGCTGTATGGAAATGGGCTCACGTAGAAAGGAGGGACTGTTGGATAAGCTGAAACCGGTCGAAAAACTTATAGAAAAACCTATTGTGATCATCGGTGCCGGTATCGGCGGGTTGAGCACGGCGATTCATCTTGCCGCGCGTAACTTGCGCGTAGTCATACTGGAGCAGAACCCGATTGTCGGCGGCAAGATGTATCAACACGAGGCCGATAGTTTTTACTGGGATACGGGTCCATCGATCATCACCATGCGCCACGTTTTCGACGACCTTTTTGCGGCGGCGGGGCGGCGGCTCGATGAGTACATTGATCTGATTGCGGTTGATCCGTTGACGCGCTATTTTTATAGAGATGGCACGCGTATCGACACGACGAGCGACTTGTCGAAGATGGCGGAGCAGATTGAAAAATTGGATAAACGCGATGTTGAAGGGTACCTGCGTTTCTTGGCTTATGCCGCGCGGATGCACCGCGTAACTGGCCCTGCCTTTATCTACGAGCAGCCGCCGTCTCTGCAAACGCTAACCAAAGTTCCAGCACGCGATATCTTGAAGATCGACGCTTGGCGCACGCTCGACCAAGCGATCCGCCGCCATGTCCACTCGCCTTACTTGCGTCAGCTTTTGGGCCGATATGCTACTTACGTTGGCGGTAGCCCGTACCGTGTACCAGCCACATTAAGTGTTATCGCCCACGTAGAATTGACCAGTGGCGTGTGGTACCCGCGCGGCGGCATTCACACGGTCGCTGCGGGAATGGCCAAACTCGCACGGGAACTTGGCGTTGAGATTCTCACCAATTCTGCTGTAAAAGAGATTGTGGTAGAGAATGATGTGGCGACAGGTGTGCGTTTGGCGAATGAGAGCGTTGTGGATGCTGCCGCAGTGGTTGCGAATGTAGATGTGATGACCGTCTACCAAAGACTGCTGCCCCAAACAACGCAAGCTGCCAATCGCCTGCAAAAATTGAATGATATCGAGCAATCTTGTTCTGGCTTTGTTTTGTTGTTGGGTGTTGAGGGCAATTATGAGCACCTATTGCAGCACAACATCTTTTTTTGCGAGGAGTATCGGCGCGAATTTCAGGATATCTTCGACCGAGGTATCCCACCCGATGATCCAACGGTCTATGTTTCCATTACGTCCAAGGTTGATGCGGGTCATGCACCGGTTGGTTGCGAGAACTGGTTTGTTTTGGTCAACGCACCACCGGCGGGGCGCAACTATGATTGGTCGACGCAGGCGACGGCCTACCGAGATCGCGTGCTGGCGACATTGGCCAAACATGGGCTGGATGTGCGCACGAAGATCCGCAGCGAGCGAATCATGACGCCATTGGATATTGAATCGCTCAGCGGTGCTTGGCGTGGTGCGCTCTATGGCTTTTCGTCAAATCGAGCGATGAATGCGTTTCGCCGCCCGCACAACCGCAGCGCTGATATTGGTGGGCTCTACTTCGCTGGCGGTACGACGCACCCGGGTGGGGGCGTGCCAATGGTGACGCTTTCGGGGAAGGTAGCCGCAGAGATGGTGGTGGAAGAGCTAACTTTGCCCTCTGTCTGAGAATATTGGATCTGTACATTCTATAGAATTTGGGGTTAAATACTATTATATAAGGCCATTCTCAAAAACTAAATATACAGTATGGCCGCAAGCTACTCTGGAAAATCGCTAAAATCCGTATAATTATTTTTCTGGTTTAGCCTAACTCTTCGGAAAAATTTTGTCCCGCTTGGCTGAGCTTGGTCGAAGCTATCTCAGCTTTTAGAGATCTGGTACAGAACTTTTCTGGGCAAGTACGTAGTTGATTTTGTGAATTTGCTTACCATTGAAATTTTGTGCGGACTGTTCCGCTGATTATTTTGGAGAAAAATCGATGCGAGGACGTACCCTCTCGACAATTTTGGTGATTGTGCTGCTGGTGCTAGCGGCATTTTTGCTCAGCCAGTGTGGTTTGGCCGATGATCTCTTTGGGCGTTGGGGAGCATCCGCTACCCCAGAACCAGAAGTAGATATTACTATAACATTGAATCCAAAACTTGCTCTTGACCCGGTTGGTGGCTATGCTGGGACAAATGTCAGCGTAAGCGGCAGCGGTTGGAAGCCAGGCGAAATGGTTGCGGTAAAGCTGCAAGATGAGAATGGTCGTAGTAAAGTATTGACCGCTATAATTGCGGATAATAGCGGTAATTTTAACTCTAGTTTTCTCTATCCAATTGAGCAACGTTGGCTCAAAGCTGGTATTCAGAGTGTAGTTGGCTATACGCCAAATGATGAGTTAGAGACCGTTTCGGAATTTGCGATTATTCAACCAGATGAAGTTGTGGCCGCTGCAGATCTTGCGTCTACTGTTGATCCTGCGCCTACTGTTGATCCTGCGGGTAGCAGTGCGGTGGCGACAACGAGCGATGCTGTGGTTGCTCAGGTTGCTACATCCGCACCGGCTGAACCTGCGGTGGTGATTGTGCCAGCGGACACCCCTGCCCCGCCAACGAGTACGTTTGTCCCGCCGACAAATACGCTAGTACCACCGACGCCGACGGATACGCCTGTTCCACCAACGGAAACACCGGTCCCGCCGACAAATACGCTAGTACCACCGACGCCAACGGATACGCCTGTTCCGCCGACGGAAACGCCGATTCCACCAACGGCTACGGATACGCCTGTTCCGCCAACGGAAACGCCGATCCCACCAACGGCTACGGATGCGCCTGTGGCGGATGCAACAAATACCCCAATTTTGCTTGGCGATACGCCAGAATCAGAATTAGAAGAGACGGTTGAGGTAGAAGAGACGGTTGAGCCTGAAGAGACGGTTGAGGCAGAAGAGACGGCTGAGGAAGAGAAGACGGCTGAACCCGAAGAGACGGTTGAGGCAGAAGAGACGGCTGAGGCAGAGGATACAGTAGAGCCAGAACCTACTGATGAAGAAGGAATGGAGTCAAGTGACGGGGTTGAGCCGGGCGACAATAGCGAAAGTGCGACTGCTCGACCAGATAGTCAAGGGACATACTATTCACCAAAGCGCACTCCGGTAAATCTGGATGGAGATTTTAGCGATTGGCCACGTAATTGGATGCCAATTGCCGCTCTTATTTATGATGCTGCTGATGATTTTGGGGGCCTTGCAGATCTAACTGGCTATTTCCAGACGAGTTGGTCAGAAGAGGGGCTTTACCTGTTTGTCACGGTGCGTGATGATTTTTACAATGCTGGGGCAGATGGATCTGAACTGTGGCAGGGTGATGCAATTGAGATTCACTTTGATCGAGAGCTTACCGCAGATTTCGATGGCGAGCTTGTTGACGATGACGATTATCAGATCGGCTTAACCTATACAGTTGGTTCCAGTGAACTGCGTAGTTACCGCTGGTTGCCGCTCGATCAAGAAGGAACTATTGAGATCTTTGGTGCATCGAAAACGACCGAGCGGGGCTATGGTATTGAGGCATTGGTTCCATGGTCCGTCTTTGACGTAGATCCGGATGAGCTTTCTGTTGGCATGGCATTTGGCTTTAATATTAGCGTGAGCGATAATGATAGTGATGATCAACTTCAGCAGACGTTACTTTCTGCATCACCAGCGCGCACGGATCACCAAACGCCGACCGAATGGGGCACGTTGGTACTGGGAAATTAGACCCTTCTAAATGGTTATCTTGCATTTGATACATCATCCCTTGTCAAACTTAGCCAGTGACGTAGGTATTATTTGTCGGTTCATTGTGGGCTTTGCGTCATGAACAAATCAGATGGGAGTGGTATTATTCTAATAGTTGCACAGATAATTGCGCGGAATCTCGACTATCAAGCTGCTGAAAATGTGTGAGAGCAATATATAGAGCACGGCCATTTATGAGTTCGTGCAGCATATACCGAACGGCGCCAGAAAGTAACATTTTCCTACGGGTAAAAAAAGGTAGAAAATCACCTTTATGCTGCCGTTGAATATAATAAAGGACAAAATAAATGTCAGTAAATTACGGAACACAAGATTCAAGACCCGTTATCGGGTTGGGCGAAAATGAACGAGCTGCGTTCATCGCCAATACATACATGCATCTTTTTGGTGCAATCATTGCATTTGTTGCACTTGAGTACTATTTCTTTAGCTCTGGGATTGCTGCTCGATTGGCCCCATTGATGACGGGGAACTGGATGCTGGTATTGGGCGCATTTATGGTTATTGGCTGGTTGGCTAGTGCCGGTGCATCACGCGTCTCGTCTCCAGTAGTTCAATATTTGGCATTAGCTGCATTTGTTGTGGCAGAAGCCCTAATCTTCATCCCAATGTTGCTTTATGCAAACGCCTATGCACCAGGTGTGATTCAAAGTGCCGGAATGTTAACGATGATTGGCTTTGCTGGCTTAACCATGGTGGCTTTCACCATGCGCAAAGATTTCTCGTTCTTAAACGGCATCTTGATGTGGGGTGGTATTGCCGCTATCTTGTTGATTGTTGGGAGCCTAATTTTTGGCTTTAACTTAGGAACTTGGTTCTCGGTTGCAATGATTGCACTGGCTGGCGGCGCGATTTTGCGAGACACGTCGAACATTATGTTGCACTACCCACAGGATCGACACGTTGCTGCGGCACTAGCGCTCTTCTCATCGGTCGCGATGATGTTCTTCTATATTTTACGCTTGCTGATTGCGTTTAATCGCGACTAATCTACTAAACAGTTACAAAATAGTTGTATTTACACAATAGAGCTAGGCCTTTAACTGACTGATAAGTTGCTTTATGGTGAAGCATTGAGAATTGAAAAAGGGCTGTCGAATTTTTTCGACAGCCCTTTTTGTTTTATGTTACATCAACCCTTTTGTGCAATATTTTTTGATTGCCTGTTCGAATTTTGGTCTGAATCATTAAGCAAGTGTATAGTATTAATTTGAGATTTATTTAGGAGATCCCCCTAAACTGTAATCTAATTTGATAGAAAATCTTTATGTAAATAATTAAATCCGAGGAAGTTTATGAAGAGAAAGCTGTTAATTAATCCCCTATGGCGCTATTCTTTGTGGCGCGTAACCTGTGGTAGCATCCTATCTGTTATTTTTCTCCTCCCTCAGTTTCATACCGTACATGCTCAAACAATGACGCTCCCTTATGGTTTTGTCGAAGATGTTATTGTTGATGGTCTTTGGTTACCAACCAGTTTTTCAATCGCCCCAGATGGGCGAATTTTTGTTGTCGAGAAGGCGGGTGTTGTGCGCGTCTGGCAAAACGGCCAAATGTTGCCAGAACCGTTTATCGATATGCAGAATGAAGTTAATTCTGCCCTAGACCGCGGTATGTTGAGTATTGCTGTACATCCCCAATTTCCGTCGCAGCCTTATATTTATGTGGGGTATGTTTATGACCCGCCAGAGACCAAAGGAATGGAGCCATCGGGTGCGCGGGTTGCTCGGCTGATGCGTTTAGAGGCTAACCCTGCTAATACAAATCGTGCTCGCGCGGGTGGAGGCGTTGTGCTGCTAGGCAAGAACAGCAACTTTGGCACAATTGGCAACCCGCAAGAGGGTGAAAAGCGTCCTTTTTCTTGCATGGGGCCAAGAGATGCACCACTAAATGATTGTTTACCCGCCGAGGGAATCCATCATACAATTGGCGGGCTTGTCTTTGGGCGTGATGGCGCGCTTTATGTGGGCAACGGGGACGGCATTAACTCGATTTTTGGTAATATTCGGGCACAAAATTTGGATAGCCTTGCGGGGAAAATTTTGCGCATCGATCCACTTACTGGTGATGGCCTACCCAGCAATCCGTATTTTGATGGCAACCCTGGCAGCAATCGATCAAAAGTTTATTTGGTTGGTATGCGCAATCCGTTTCGCTTTAACATTCATCCGCAAACGGGCGAGGTATATGTGGGTGATGTGGGCAACGATAATTGGGAAGAGATCAATATCGGACGTGCGGGCGCAAACTTTGGGTGGCCCTGTTACGAGGGGTTGGATCAGATAACCACTAATCCTGCCTGTGATCCGCTGCTGAGTGGGGCGGTACAACATACAACTGGCGCGTATATCTATCCACATATTAATAGTCAAGGCTCGGTGATTGGGGGCGACTTCTATCGCGGCCGCGCTTTCCCGTCTACTTATCATGGCCGTTTCTTTTTCGGCGAGTTTAATGAAGGAACCATCATGTATTTGGATCCGCCAGTCGCTGGCAAATCTGAGAGCCGACGTTTTGCAGGGAATTTAGATGGCCCCGTGCAGATTGTGTCGGCAGCAGATGGCACGCTGTATGTGCTGCTTATAAAGCCAGGCCGACTTTCGCGGATCCGCTTTTCGATAGAGGAGTATGGAAAGCGCGCCAGTGGAAATGCGCCTTCGCCTGTGACGATTTCCCCCGCTTCGGGTGCGCCATTTGCACCTTTTCCTGTGGTTCAACAACCTGTCGTTCAACAACCTGTTACACAGCCAATCGCGATTGACCCTACAGCTGTGCCAACTGTTGTACCTGTGCTTCCTGCATCTTCTAACCCCGCACTCAGCGACGCGATCCGCAGCGTTTCGGTGCAGCCCGCCAAGCAACGCGATCTAAACAGCCCTATTTACGTGAGCATTCTAGAGCCAGCGGATCGGACGACGATTCGGATTGGCGATACTGTTCGTTATCGTGGTTGGGCAACGGATGCTGCTGGTCAAGAAATTGCCGATACGGATATGCAGTGGACGGTTCTGCTTCACCACAATGAACACACGCATTATGACTATCATAATGGAACGGGCACCAATGGGTCGTTTACCTATTTGGATCATGGTGACGGCGTCTACCTTGAGCTTTGTCTTACGGCGACGGCTGGTGGAGAGAGTAATGTCGATTGTGCAACGATACGTGCGCAAGAAGTCACTTACATTTTCGACACGGTGCCAAGCGGGCAGCCATTGATTTATAACGGGGGGCGTTACGTTACACCATTCCGTGTTGTGACGTACGTAAACGCAGAGCGGATTGTCTCGGCACCACGTTCATCGCGGTCGGGGGGCGCGTTTATCTCTTGGTCCAATGGCGGTGACGCGCAACAAATCCTACAGATTGGCAACCGTACACAGACGCTAACGGCAATTTATACTGCGCCAGACAGTGAACCCGCTGCGTTGCCAATAGCAGCATTACCTTCTCAAAATTTAGTATCAACCCCAACCTCTACTTCAATACCTAGTGCGATACCTGGTGCAACACCTACTTCGTTACCTATTTCGATGCCTACTGTAGTTGCCAATGGACCGTTTGTTTCTGTGCCAGTTTCTGCACCAGATGTAGAACAAACGCAGAGCGGCCTATCGACATTGTCGAATACTTCGTTTCCGCCCGGCGCGTTCCGCGTAATTCATCCTGGCCCAACGCATACAGATTCGGGCCGCGCGTATTTTAGTTGGGAAACGGCAGTTGCTCCACCGATTGGGCAGGCGTTCGAGATTATTTTTTGGAAGCGGGGGCAAGATCCGGTGGCTGATGGCTTTGGCATGAATGCGCCGACACGGAGTAATGATGTTAGAATAGACTTAGAAGCATTGGACAAAGCTCTGGGCGACTTGCTTTTGCCCGGGATGTATAACTGGACGGTTGTGCTTGTAAATGTGTCGCCCTATGAACGGCTTCAGATTGTGGCTGATACGCGAGAGTTTGTTTTTGAGCGAAAGTAGAGCAGAGAGATGACAAGATGAGGTAGAGAGAGTTATGTCTGCTGTCTGGGTTGTCTTTATCGATATAGAAGATGTACATCAATAGCCATGACAAGATGACATTATTAGGTAAAATGGTTGTGTTAAAGAAATCACTAAGTCACCTTGTCACCAAGTCAGTTGTTCCATTTTTTTTACATTTTTTGAGGATATTTATGTTGAAGAAGTTACCCCCTTATCACTGGATCGTAGTTGGTTTATTGTTGATTCTGAGTAGTTTACTTGCGCAGCCAGCGCGGGCACAACCCATTAACGGAAGTTGGTTAGAGCTGCCATATGGCTTTGTCGAAGAGTTTGTCGTCACGGGCGTCAAATTGCCGACCAGCTTTGCGATCACGCCCGATAATCGAATCTTTATTGCCGAAAAAGCGGGCGTGGTTCGCGTTTGGCATGAGGGCGAACTCTTGCCCGACCCTTTTGTGGACATGCGCTTTGAGGTCAACGACGCTGGTGATCGCGGCATGATGGGTATTACTGTCCATCCACAGTTTCCGGCGCAACCATACATTTACGTAACCTACGTTTACGATCCGCCTGAAGCTCGCGGGATTGAGCCAAAGGGCGCACGTGTTTCGCGCCTTATGCGCCTGACGGCAGACCCAAATAACTTAAACCGCGTGTTGCCAGGCAGCGGCGTGGTTTTGTTGGGCAAAAATAGCACCTTCGAAAATATCGGCAATCCTGGGATCCCAGAATCGCGCCCCTTTACTTGCGAAGATGACGCGGGTACACCCGTACAAGATTGTTTCCCTATGGAGGGTACGGCCCACGTTTTGGGCGGAATGGTCTTTGGCCGAGATGGTGCGCTCTACGTGGGCAGCGGTGACGGGATCAACTCGATCTTTGGCAACCTGCGCGCGCAAAATATTGATAGTGTGGCGGGCAAGATCCTGCGTATCGATCCGCTGACGGGCAATGGCTATACCAGCAACCCTTTCTTTGATGGCGATCCAACCAGTAACCGCTCCAAAGTATATCTGCTCGGTATGAGAAACCCGTTCCGCTTTAACATTCATCCCTCGACGGGCGAGGTGTACGTGGGCGAAGTGGGCAACAATAATTGGGAAGAGATCAACATCGGGCGCGCCGGGGCAAACTTCGGATGGCCCTGTTTCGAAGGCCCCGATCAGATCACGGACAACCCCATCTGCGAGCCATTATTTAGCGGACGCGTACAGCACGTGATCGGCCACTACACCTATCCGCACGAGAACAATCAGGGGTCGGTGATCGGTGGTGATTTTTACCGAGGGCGAACTTTCCCGCCGCAATATCATGGGCGCTTTTTCTTTGGCGACTTTAATGAAGGCTCGATCATGTATCTAGATCCGCCCGTTGCTGGCGTGCCAGTCCATCATCGATTGACCACAAACTTGCCCGGCCCCGTGCAGATCATCTCACCTGCCGATGGCAACCTCTACATCTTGCTGATCGGCCCGGGCAAGCTCATGCGGATCCGCTACGATCCCACCGAATATACCTCGCGCGTTGCGGGCAACCCCCACTCGAATAGTACCTTTTTGCCCGCATCACCACCGTCATATATTCCAGCGGTTGCACCACAATCTGCACCTACGCCAATACTCGTTGCGACAGCATCTACAGCAGCTCAAACAGCAGAAGAAACAGTACAAACCGCTCCGGTACAAGCTGCGCCAGCACGACAAGTAACCCAGCAAGTAGCAGCCCCCAGTAGTGCGCCCGTGATGACGGATGCAATTACTAGGGTGGATGTGCAGCCCGCTACACGGCGCGATGCAAATAGCCCAATTTACGTGAACATTCTGCGACCAAATCAAGCGTTGCGCTACAAGATCGGCGACACGGTAAATTATGCTGGCTTTGCGCGCGATGCCGATGGACGCGAACTGACGGGCGAGAATCTGCAATGGACCGTCTTTATGCATCACAACGAACATACCCATTATGATTTTCATGAGGGCAGCGGTCGCAGCGGCAGCTTTGAGTACGCCGATCATGGCGACCGCACGTATCTCGAACTTTGTCTCACCGCGACCGATGGCGATGAGAGCAATACCGACTGTATTAACGTTCAGGCACAAGAGGTGACGTACGTTTTCGATTCACGCCCAAGCGGGCAGCCGATGATCTACAATGCCGGGCGCTACATCACCCCTTTCCGCGTGGTTACCTACGTCAATGCCGAGCGCCAAATCTCGGCCCCGCGCGAGCCGCAGCCGGGCATCACCTTCCAATCTTGGTCCAACCAGCGGTCAACTGGAAATAGTGCAGCTAGCAGTAGCGATACCAGCCAGATGATAAAAATCGGCGCGGCCTCGCAGACGTTGGCGGCCTATTACTCCATTCCAACAGCGGTGCCTGCCGTGCAAGCATCTGCCGTACAGCCAACCGCGGTACAGTCGCAAGTTGTGCAGCAATCGATCGCGCAGCAGCCTGCCACGGCATCCACAGAGGCTGGCGTGAACTCAAGTGATCCTGCGGCAAGCGCGCCTCCCCGTGTACTGGCTGTACAAATCATTCCACAAGACCAACCCACCGCGGCTTCTGCCAGTGGCGCTGTGCCTTTCCCCGCAGGAGCTGTAAGCCTTGTTTTGCCCGACCAAAATGGTGGCGGAACGGGGCGCACGCTCTTCCGCTGGTCGACTGCTGTGGTGCCACCACCGGGGCAGGCATTTGAGGTGATTGTGTGGAAGAAGGGGCAGGATGCAATGGCCGAGGGGCTAGGGATCGCGGCACCGACGCGCGGATCCGAAGTGACCGTTGATCTCAATACGTTGGATCAATCGCTCGGCAATCTGTTTGATGCGGGTACCTATAATTGGACGGTGAGTTTGGTGACGGTGTCGCCATATGAGCGGCTGCAAATTGTGGGCGATACGCGCCAGTTTACGTATACGCGTTAATGGCGACTGTAAAATCGCGTGCGTCGCGCCGCAACAAAATTGACCTGACCCAAGGCGCTGTTGCCCCTAAATTGCTTCAGCTTGCTGCACCACTGGTGGCGGGTAACATTTTGCAGACAGTCTACAATTTGGTGGACATGTTTTGGGTGGGCAAGCTTGGCGCAGCCGAAGTTGCAGCGGTGTCGATTGTCTTCCCCACTGCGTGGCTGCTGATTTCGATTGCAATGGGCGTTACGATTGCGGGTGCGGCGCTAGTCTCGCAGTGGACGGGTGCGGGCGATCACGAACAGGCCAGCTTTTCGGCTGCGCAGATGCTTGTGCTGGCCACCGCAATTGCCACATTACTTGCAGGATTGGCGTATTGGGGCCGCTTTGCGCTGATGGCTTTTCTAGGCGCAACGGGCGATCTCTTTGACCCGACGCTGGCGTATCTGTCGATCATTTTTTGGAGCGTGCCCTTTACCTTCATCTTTTATAGCTATCAATCTGCGTTACGCGGTGTGGGCGACACGATACGCCCCATGTTTTTGGTTATTGCCTCAAATGTGGTCAACATGGTGCTCGATCCTTTTTTGATCTTTGGCTGGGGATTCTTCCCAGAATTAGGCGTGGCGGGCGCGGCGTGGGCCACGCTGCTTTCGCGGTTGCTGGCTGCGGTGATTGGACTGTGTTTTCTCTTTGCACCCGGCGGCGCGTTGACCATTCGCCCCAAGCAGTTGATTCCGCACTGGCCGACACAGTATAAAATTCTCAACCTAGGCGTGCCCGGCGGGGTCGATGGCGCAGCGCGCAGCTTTTCGGCGGTGGCGATGGTTGCGCTGATCACGCGTTTTGGCCCAGTGGCAACGGCGGCTTACGGCATCGGCGTGCGCGTGATGTCGCTCGTCTGGACGATTTCTGGTGCAGTGGGGCAAGGGGTTGGCGTTGGGGTTGGCCAAAATTTAGGGGCCAATCAATCAGATCGCGCGGCGCGGGTAGCGTGGGTCGGCACTTTTGGCGACCTGCTTTTGCTTAGCGCGCTGGGCCTAACGGCAGTTGCTTTTGCACCCGAGATTGTGGGTGCCTTTGTAAATGACCCTGCGGTGATTGCTGAAGGGACGAACTTTTTACGCGTGACAGGGTGGGGCTTTGGCTTGGGCGGCGCGTTGATGGTGATTCAGGGTGCGTTTCAGGGTGCGGGGCGCACGGGCTATTCGATGATCCTGTCGCTGATGAATCGCTGGTTATTCCGTTTGCCGCTGGCGTGGCTGTTGGCGTGGCCGCTGGGGCTAGGCGCGCTGGGTCTGTGGTTGGGCTACTTTTTGTCCGATGCGCTGGGATTTGTGATGGGCGTAAGTTGGATGCGCTGGGGCGATTGGCGTCAAAGTTTAGTGAAGGAGACTACAGGTGAAAACACGTAGGCGAACACGACGCCAGCTGCGCACAACTACACCCAGTAATTGGATAGAATTGTACCGTTGCGGAATGCTGTTGTGACAAATGACTTTGCCTTGCAGCCAGAGTCACCGATGTGTTGTAAAAGTCAACTTATTTAGTAAGCACAGCATAAACCCTAGCTACACCTGAACCGCAACCTCATCTGGCGTCCCTGAACGCAGTGCTCTACTATTCCCCGAAACGATTAGGCTGCTGCTCGATGTTGGTGCAACCACTCTGCTGTTTGTAGGCGGTGCGTCAACTGCTTTTGGCGCGCTATGCGCACGTATTTAGCCTCAACGAGGATGAACTTCAATCTCATATTGGTCGCAAGATTGATGTTCTGGATCCACATCAGGTTAGTGAAGCACTAGCTGATCTATACTATAAAATTCCTATCCCAACGATTGTTGTTCATACCATGTACTGGGCGTTGGCCTATGGCAATGGTGCATCGCTTTTTGCTGATGCATTACAAGGTGGCACAACCATGGCAACGACTCGTTTTTGCTATGGGGATGAGTTTACGCTGACAAACTACAAGGAAGTGGGGCAGCTACCCTACCATACAGACGGTGCGCGCTTTGCAGTAGAAATCAGACAGCTACTAGGTAATAATGTGTGTTGTATTGCCGTTGCTCGTGTAGCGCAAAGGAATGCAACGACAATTGGACTTGGTGATGCTTTTGTTGGTGGGTTTCTTGAAGCGTTTGTAGCTCAATCTTCTGTTTAGGATACAAACGAGACCATTTGATTCCTCCCTGTCCCTCAATAGTGTTAAACTATGCTCTAGTTGGGTCCGTAACCCAACGCGGCCGCCCCTGCTTGTTCCGCCTAAGCCCACGGGTCACGGGCCCATTAGAAGCAAGGGGCATCCTTAACTTAATGTCACTGGGGGAAAGGGCGAGGTCAAGCCACATAGTTTGCGTGACTGACTACTCTCTTACTCCGCCTTCGTCCGCATCGTCACAAATTCTTCCGCTGACGTTGGGTGGATCCCAACTGTTGAATCGAAGACCGCTTTGGTTGCACCTGCTTTTAACGCTACAGCAAAGCCCTGAATAATTTCGCCTGCGTCCGGCCCCATCATGTGGACCCCAAGCACGCGATCACTTTCTGCATCAACCAGCAGCTTCATCAATATCTGTTCATCGCGACCGCTGAGGGTGTGCTTCATCGCGCGGAATTGTGAACGGTAGACATTCACCTGCGCGTACTGTTCGCGTGCTTCCGTCTCGGCCAGGCCGACGGTGCCAAGATTTGGTTGGCTAAAGATAGCGCTAGGAATGTTGTCATAGTGTGGCTTGGTCGGGTTATCGTTAAAGAGCGTGTGCGCCACGGCCATGCCCTCGGCCAGTGCGACCGGTGTTAGGTTGACGCGATCTGTTACATCGCCTACTGCATAGATGCTCGGTTCGGCAGTCTGCGAATAGTCATCTACTTTAATGGCACCGTTTTTATCCATCTCGATATTTGTATTCTCTAGCCCCAAATTGGCCGTTAACGGCTTGCGACCGGTTGCGTAGAGCACCTGATCCGCAACCAATACGCTGTCATCGTCCAGCGTTACCACAAACTCTCCATCTTCATTCTTTTCGATCAACTTTGGCATGGGTGAATCAAATTGTAAGTTGACCCCTTTCTTTCTCATCTCTTCAGCTAGGATACCGCGTAACTCATGATCAAAACCGCGTAAGAAAAGATCGCCGCGGTAGAGCAATGTTGTCTCTGCACCTAACCCGTTGAAGATTCCGGCAAACTCGACCGCAATATAACCACCGCCCACAATTAGCGCGCGCTTGGGGAATTCGTCCAAATAGAAGACTTCGTTCGATGAAATTGCATGCTCGATTCCCGGAATGTCTGGAGTCCATGGCCAGCCGCCAACCGCAACCAGAATGTACTTGGCCGTGATCTGCTTGCCGTTGATCTCAACCGTGTGCGGATCCACAATGGTGGCGCGGCCATCAATTATTTCAACGCCCGCGTTGCCCAGTATCTTTTCATAGATCCCGTTGAGCCGCTCGATCTCTGCGGTTTTATTGTCGCGCAAGGTCGGCCAATCAAAAGTCGATTCGCCCACGGTCCAGCCAAAGCCTGCAGCATCTTCGAAATCTTCATGAAAGTGCGATGCATAGACAAAGAGCTTTTTGGGGACGCAGCCCACGTTAACGCAGGTCCCGCCGTAGTAACGTTCTTCGGCAATGGCGACGCGTGCGCCAAAGCTGGCTGCAAAACGAGCCGCGCGTACACCGCCTGATCCAGCGCCAATGGTAAAGAAATCGTAATCGTATTGTTCGGTCATATTGGGATTGCCTTTGTTCATTTTTCGGTTCTCTGAGGTATTGTGTGGGTAACTAGGAATGAATTCCCAGCCTGATACGGAAAATGTGATTTATCACGTTAAAGTTACGGCATTTAACCTGTTTTAACAGGTTTCCCATAGCAGACGCAGAATTCATTCTGCGGGCCACCCCACAATTCCTCATAGAGCCCATTTTTATTTCAAATTTTTTGATATTTTAGAGAATTTGACGAATCAGAAAAGGGACCGACTCTCTATTTCGACAGCATTTGTGGCTCTATGAATAATAAGTCTACCTTCTAGACGCTTTCGCCACCGATCTTCTTACCCCCACCATACTCGGACTGTAACCGTTCAGCCCCAACCGGCACTAGTCTAAACTGTTTGTTAACCAAAAATTTGTGGATGCTACGCATCTGTAACCAAACACGGAGTGGGTGCTAGGCTAAACCAGAAAAATAGTTATACGGATTTTAGCGATTCTTTGGTTTAGCTTGCGCCCATGCTGTATATTTTATTTTTTGAAGACCTTAAACCATAGACAGAGCAAGTTTGATAAATGCGACTAGTTGATTTACTTCTACTGCCTCGGCCTTTGCCTCTGTTTATTTCGCTGGATAGCAATTCCTCGATCCGTACTTGTCGGTTTGATAAATTGCTTCGTTATATAGTGATGAATTTTGTCGATAAAGCGCATTATAGTGTATAGTCGCAGCGCGCTCAAATGGCAACATAAACCGATTGTTTTTCGACAATATCTCGATGCCAATCGTGAGTATAGGAGAAGGGAATTGTGCATGTAGGAATTGTTACAGCCGCCCCGCTACCAGCATGCGAGGGTATCGGTTCATATGTTTGGAACTTAGCCATACATCTTAAAGAAATGGGCCACCAAGTAACAATTATTAAGCGTGGTTCGTACCGTAGAACGTCGCACCGTACTCTGGATGGTATCGATATATAGTCTGCAACATTCTTACCCATTGATCCGATTCATGTTCACTGGCACTTGACTTTTGTCAACAACGTCCGTCACAAACCGCCCCAAAATTGTTACTGTCCACACGCCCATGAAGCCTAATATCAGGTCGATTAAAGAGAAAGATCGACCACTGATTGACGATCTAGATACCGTTCCTTTTCCTGATCGCGATTTAATTAACGCGAGTGATTATACCGGTAGCGCTTTGCGTAAAGGCATACCAGATACAGAAGTAGGGCAATCGCGTACTTTTAATTTGTGTGCAAAATGCCGGTTGAAACACGGCATCTGGTATGAGAAACAGGCTGAAGCCCTGTTGTCATGACCAAAAATGGGACAAAACAGCCTGTCTTCAGCAGGCTTCCTGTATCAGGCTAGGATTTCAATCCTAGTCGACCAAAGTACGCGATTGCCCTAGATACAGAAGTAATCATCACAAGCGGTTGCCCATCACAGTAAGCTTTGATGAAGTCCATAACAAAAGAGGGACACAGAAATTTCTGTGTCCCTCTTTTGTTTACCAGTGGTGCCAGTTAAGAGCCGTAAAAAGAACAGGTCGACTCACCAATCTCTTATCTACCCATAATTAGCGGGAAATAATGCCACGATGCTGGCAATGTAACCGTTTGTTGAACCCACGCACTGCTGCGCCCGGCATTGTCCGTAACCCGCATTCGGATCCGCAGTTCGCGGCTATTTTCCGTTGCAATTGTAATCGCGCTAGCCGACAGATCCGCCGCGCTGAGTGCAGCAGTAACCCAGCGATTTTCAATCTGCTTTTGCAACATAATCGTGTCCACACCCGACATATCGTCCGCAGCTTGCCACGTGACCTCTATCATACTTGGGCCAAGCGCGCGCGCTGTGTATTGGAGGATGGGCGCGGCTAAGTCGATGCCAATAGTGGCTTCGACAACTGGGCTCTGATTGCCTGCAATATCGTTCGCCCACGCCCGAATTCGGTTGCGGCCCGCACTGCCAATCGCCACCGGATTAGCATAGCGCTGGGTGGTTCCACCGTTGAGCGTAAACGCGACGGCATCGATGCCGCTGGTGGTGTCGGTGGCCACAAGTGTGACACTAACTGGCGCTCGGTGCCAATCCACTGTGGCCGCGGAGAGTGTCAGTTCAACTGTTGGGTTGATCGTGTCGATCTGTAACGGGGTCAACTTTGTTTGCTCACCATTTCCGGCGGCGTCGGTGCTGGCAAAGCGCATGGTGTATCGGCCATCATCGATTGCGGGAATCATCACGTTGGCCGCCTGCGCTGTCCATGGATTTTCGGGCTGAGTAAAGTTGACCGCAAGCGCGCCCGCGCCGACGACCGTGTTATCGGTTGCAGTAATGATGAGCGAGCCACTTTGCAGATCCAGCCCGCTGAGTATGTCGGTAAGCGGCACGCTGATGGTAAGCGGCAGCGACGTGTGCCACAGCGGCTGCGCGATTGCGCCGATTATCGGCGGTTCGACATCATTGATCTGCACGGTTTGGCTGACAATTTGGCTGACATTGCCCGCATCGTCAAACGCGGCCGCATAGAGTACGGTTTCTCCGCTGGCTGCGTAAAGCGGCAGATCCATGTTCGACTCCCCTGCCGCAACTATTTCGGGCAAACGCAAAATCTGCATACGCTCGACTATGATATCCGCATCATTACTGGCCGCGAGATCGAGCGTGAGCCCACGCGACGGATCGAAAAGATGAAAATCCACGGCAATAACGGTCGACGTAATGGCAAGGCTGGACGCCCACACATCGCGCACGCCTAAAATTACTTTCCCCAACGAGCTACTGAAATCGAGGTCGCTAATTTCGAGCCGGGCGAGCGCTCCTTGGGCTGTTTCAGTTGGCGCACTTGCCAAACGTAAGCTGACGAGCGCACGATAACTTTGGCCTGCGGGGAGGGCGGTGGTCGGTGGGCTGCGCCAGCCAGTCGCGGTACGCGTGAAGCGCTCGCCGGGCCAGATCCACTGTTGGCCGATGCCGATCAAACCACTGATGGGGGTGCTGAGCGTAATGGGCAAAGAGGCCGCGGAAATTGCGCTTGTGATTCTGATGCGTGGTGCGGGGGGCGGCAGCGTATCGAACTGCACGCTTCTTCGAGCATACTCAGTGTTGCTGATTTGGAGAGAAAGTGTGATGATTTCTTGGTGCTGCACCGGCTGGATCGGTTGCCAAACCCCGGCTGCGGCGGTGACGCTGATGATGTCACTTTGTCCGCTGCGAGCAACGGCTATTGTGGGCAAGACGGCATGATTCGTGCTCAATAACGACTGCCAGCGGATCCCATTTCCGTTGAGGAGGTCACCATCTAATAGACCGATAAGGTGCGCCGTAATTTCCTCTGATTTCAGTGCATTGGAGAGATATGTATTCGTATAGTAATGGCCGAGGATATCAGTGTATGTCTGACCGGCACGCGCGCGGCGTTGCGCGCCCCATTGGCTTAGCCCGTAACCGTGACCAAAACGTTCGCGGCCCAGCGAATAGAGATCGGGCACGGCTTGTAGATAATCTACGTTGGAATTTGTAAGGGTGGGATGGCCGTTTTCGGCGCTATACATCGCGACGATGGGAAGGTGGCTTTGGTCGCTGATGGCGCTAAGATATTGGCCCGCGGTGGCAATGACCGCAGCGTCGGTGGCCGGGTGGCGGTCGTCGCACATGTTCTGGAAGTCGATCCAATCTGACACATCATAGTTGGGCCGTGTCGCGAGGATTTGTCGCCATGCATAGGTGCGGATCGCGATGGCCTGTGCTTGAAGCGTGGCTAATTCCCACGTGGCTGGCACTTCGGACGGCAGCACGCGAGCCACATATTCCTCAAACGGAATGGTGTCGATCTGGTTGACGGATACGTTGCGGCAAGCGTTCTGCGGGTGGTGACGCACACGGATAGTGGCTGGGTATTTGGGCGTGCTTTGGCTGGCCGCGCGCGCAAGCGGAGGCGGGAAATTTTGCTGCGCCGTATCCTGAATGATGAACTCGCCTGCGACGGGCTCCCAGTTAAGCGTGGGTTGAGTCGGTGTGGGTTGAGTCGGTGTGGGTTGAGTTGATGTGAGTTGGGTCTGTACTATTTGCGCGCTGATTTGGATCGAGAAGAGCAGTGTGCAGAATATGGCAACTGCCAGTGCAATGGTTCTTTTCATGGTGCCTCGGGGGATTAGGGTTAGGCCATTCCAAAAAATAAACTATACAGTATGGTCACAAGCTACTCCAGAAAATCGCTAAAATCCGTATAATTATTTTTTGGATTAGCCCTAATTTAGTTGTTTTTTTCAGGTAAAAGCGTTATCATCAATTTTGTAATCATATCTAGAAACCATTCAATGGAGAGATTCATGTCCTTACCGCCGTTTGGGCTTCTTATCGCTTTGCTCTTTCTGCTTGGTGTGATCATCTCGATGCGCTCGCGTAAAAAATCAGAGGAGTATCTGTGCAAAACTTGCGGATCCAGTAAGCTGGTGCAGATCAACCACGAAACGCTGAGCACCAAACCAGTGGATCTACAAAATGGAAACTTTTTACCCGGTGCAGACATCCGTCTTCAGCTTGTACAAGATCTGACCTATCATTGCAAGCTTTGCAATCGTAAATCAACTTTTCGTGTAAGAAGTACGCCATGATTTTTCTTCACCAAGCCACTTCTTCACCAAGCCACTTCTTCACCAAGCCACTTCTTCACCAAGCCACTTCTTCACCAAGTCACTCTCATCAAACAAACGGTACCTCTTGCACAATCGCGACCACATTCCCCTCTGGCATCTGCGCAACCAACTGCGTATCGATTGTTGTGTAGGCCATGGGCACTATGGCAAATGCAATCGTCTTTTTTAATCGTGGTGAGTACGTAAGACTTGTGATCTTCCCCGCATCTTCCCCAGTTTGATCCGTCAATTTACACCAGCTTGAAATCCCCTTTATCTCAACATCGGGCAATACAACGCCGACCATCTTCTGCGTGATCCCTTCGGCCTTGATCCGCTGCAGCGCGACCTTGCCAATAAAGTCAGCCTCTTGCTCCAAATCGCAATATTCACCCAGTCCAACCTCGAAAGGATTATTTTCAATTGTCATGTCGCTGCCGTATGAAAGCAGACCATTTTCGATTCGCTCGATTGTGGATGGTGAACCCGGCTTGATGTCGAATTCCTTGCCCGCTTCTTCCACCATCTGCCACAGGCGATCTCCTTGTGACCCGTCGCGCAAATAGAGCTCTAGCCCACCTTGTTTACTCCACCCAGAACGCTGCACAATCAGCGGGATCCCGTCTAGATCGTATTCGCGGAACCAGAAGAATTTTAGATTGTAAATCCACTCGCCCAGCAGTTTAGCGCAAACCTTATCCGCATTGGGTCCCTGTATTGCCATCGGCGAAACATCCGGATTGCATATAGTTACGTCTAATCCATACCCAAGTGCTAACCCCTTGGCCCAAAGCAGCACATCCGTATCTGCAATCGAAAGCCAAAAGTGATCGTTACCCAGCCGCAGCAAAATTGGATCGTTGATCATGCCGCCGTTTTCATCAACAATTGGCACATACTTCCCCTGCCCAACTTTACATTTGCTGATATTGCGTGGTGTCATCAAAGTTACCAGCTTAAACGCATCTGGCCCCATAATCTCAACCTGTCTTTCGCAAGAAACATCCCACATTGATACGTTGTTGATCAGATACCAATAGTCTGCTTCGGGCGATTCAAAATATGTCGGCAGCAATGTGTGATTGTAGACTGTAAAACCCTTAACACCAGCCTTGACGATACTTTCATGAAAGGGGGTTTTGCTTGTGCGCTGCACAATACCAATTTCAAACATATTCGATAAATCTTCCTCTATTTGTACTATTTACTTTTATCAAAAAAATGGTTTTAGACGCTGATACGGAAAAAGACTGATAAAGAGCTTCTATCAGTCTTTTTCCGTATCAGCGTTACTAAACTTTACTCACCCCTGCTCAGCCAAATACGCAGCGGCGACCCCCGCCAAGGCAGCAACCCCCGTTGGCATCATCTTCTCATCAAAATCAAATGCTGGATTGTGGTGTGGTGCGTGCATCTCCTCGGCTGGATCCGACGCACCCACCAAGATGAAGCAGCCCGGCGCACGGTTCAAAAACTCCGACATATCCTCACCCACCATCATCGGTGTAATTTGCGTGATCTGCTCCGCACCGACCACATCCTCTGCCACCGTCTGCATCAGCGCCGCGCCTTCCTCCGAATTGCTCGTGACTGGGCAAGTTCCATTGGCAAAAATTAGCTCACAAGTCGCGCCAAAGCCAGCGCAAATTCCCTTGGCAATCTCATCCATCCGTTTATGTACAAGCGCTTCCACCACCGGATCAAAGCTGCGGAAGGTACCCGTTAGCACAGCCCTTTCCGAAATAATGTTGCTGGCATATCCGCTCTTGAAGCTCCCTACCGTTACCACCGCCGTATCGGTTGGATTAACGCTGCGCGCCACAATGCTCTGCCACGCCACCACAATCTGGCTCGCGACCAACGTTGCATCGATCGTTTCGTGCGGCGCTGCACCATGACCGCCACGCCCCGTCACAACGAGCGAAAACATGCCTGCGCTTGCCCAAAGCGGCCCCGCCTGCACCACAATTTGATTGGTGGGCAACTGACTCCACAAGTGCAGGGCAAACGAAGCCGCTGGCGTAGGGCTGTCGAGCGCGCCATCTGCAATCATGGCCCGTGCGCCGCCGCCCCCTTCCTCTGCTGGTTGAAAAACAAGCTTCACGCGTCCACCTAGCTGGTTACGATGCTTTGTGAGCAATTTTGCCACGCCCATTCCAATCGCGGTATGACCATCATGTCCGCAGGCGTGCATCACCCCATCGTTCTGAGATTTGTACGGCACGTCGCGGATCTCGTGAATCGGCAGCGCGTCCATATCGAAACGCAGCATCACCGTGGGCGCATCCTCGGGCAGGCCATCTGGTTCCACAAGCGCAATCACGCCCGTTTTGCCAATGCCGGTGCTCACTTCCAAGCCCAAATCTGTCAAATGTTCGGCCACAATCCCTGCCGTGCGGACTTCTTCGTAGCCAAGTTCTGGGTGCATATGAAAATCGCGCCGCCACTCCACCAGTTTAGGGAAAAGTTGGTCGGCCTCAGCCTTAAATGTCTTTGTTAAGTTGCTAGTTGACATGGTTTTCCTCTTTATTCTTCCAATGCATCATCTAAAATTTGATTGCTATCGCGCACCCTGCCGTACTCATCGCGCGCCTTCTCTAAGATATCCCCTATTCCCTCAATGCGCTCTTTCAGATCATCTTCACTGTTGCTTGACTGCCACGCCTGACGCAGTAGATCCTCAAACGACTTAGCGCCGTCGATATTGCCCAAAATTAGATCCAACTCACCGATGACCAACTCGAACATGCGGATCTTGCGCGCGAGCAATTCGATCACGTGCGCTTCGATGGTCTCATTGCAGCTCAAATTGAAGATCGTCACATCGTTGACCTGACCCAGCCGATGCAGCCGTCCGATCCGCTGTTCGACCCGCATAGGGTTCCACGGCAGATCGTAATTAATCAACTGATGGCAGAACTGCAAATTACGCCCTTCGGCTCCACTCTCGGTGCTGACCATTACGCGCACGCCTTGATCCGCGTCGCTCTTTTTACGCTTATTCTTTCCTTTACTTTTGCTCTTTTTTTCGTCTTTCTCCCCGTCAAGCGAATCTTCACCCTTGAAGGCCGCTACTGCCGCCTCTTTTTGCTGAATACTCAACCCGCCGTGGAAGCCAACCGCGCTGATCCCCCACTCGTCAAGCTGCGCGATAATTGTCTCTAACGTGGCGCGATATTCGGTAAAGATTAAGAACTTACCGGGAAAGCGCTCTAAAATTTCCTGCACCGCAACCAGCTTACGCCCAATCTTGATCGACTCGGCTAGCGCCAAAAATTCTTGCAACTCGCCCCGTGCATGATCGCCATAGCCACCATTTTCACCAACCATCTTGCGCAGCGTCATTGCCAGCGCCTGCGGACTACTGCTCAACTCGCGCTGTAGCGTGGTCAACGTTAAGCGCAAATGCTTGTTGCCTTCTACTTCTTTGAAGCGCTGCCGAATATAGTCCGTTACATTGGCGTAGAGCTGCCATTCTGGTTCGCTTAGCGCCAGATGATAGATGGCCGCCTGCCGCTTAGGGAACTTCACATCCACCTTACTGCGACGGTTGCGGATCATCACATCGTTGAGCAGCCCACGTAGCGAAGATTCATTCTTCGGCTGGCGTTTGTCTGCCTTGTCCGTAAAATGTTTGCGAAAGGCGCGCACCGTGCCCAGTTGCCCCGGCGATAGAATCGTGACCAAACTATATAGCTCAATCAGATCATTCTGAATCGGTGTGGCCGTTAACATGAGCACATAGCGCTTGCGCAGCTGATTCACGAACTTCCACGCCAGCGTGCTGCGATTTTTCAGCTTATGCGCCTCATCCACAATCAGCAGATCGTACTCGCGCGCCAAAATCGCCTCGCTGTGCGCAGCGCGCTTGCCCCGATCTAAGCTTGTAATCCAGCGCCCGTACTCTTCATTCTCTAGTTCGCGCCACTGCTTAGGCGTATCCACAACCGTGAACTCTTCATTAAACTTTTCGGACAGTTCTTCGCGCCACTGTTCGGTTAAGGATGCGGGTGTTAAAACCAACACCGTGCGCACCAATCCGCGCTGGATCAGCTCCTTCATAATGATGCCCGCTTCAATCGTCTTGCCTAGTCCTACCTCATCTGCCAGCAGCGCGCGCCCGCGCATCTCGCGCAGCGCTTTGAGCGATGCTTCCACCTGATGATCGTAATGATCGACGTTGATTGTGTCTAGACAAATCAGTCGGTCGAAGCCACGGCTTAGGCGCATCTTTTCAGCACGCAACTGTAGCTGATGAATTTCTAGCGACTCGGGCGGGCGAATGCGACCATGTGTGCGAAAGAAGTTGGTCAAATTCTGCGGCGTCTCGATCACGCGCGGCGGCAGCGTGACGCCCAATCCGGCAATGCGCGCCGCCATCTCGCGATCAACGTTATAGCGATAGCCACAGCGGAAACAGATGGTCGCCGCTTCATCATCCAGCCAATTACATTCTGGGCAGCGTTTGCCCATAATTGTATCGGGTATCTTCTGATCTCGCTTGGTTTTTTTCGGCTCTTCGGTTGGAATTTCTAACCACTCAAATCGTTCTTGTGTCATAGGTTCTATTGTATCGCCATTCCTCCAACTCGCAAACTTTTTTTTACACCTATATTGTAACTACTGAGCAATGCATTACGTTAGCCCAATAAGCTATTTTCTCTCAGCCAGCAAGGAACACAGACAACTCTTTTGTTCGCATTCAGTAATTTGTCCCCACTCGCCGCAACCCTTCTCAACACTTCCGACCACTCACATAGGACAAATGTCTCATATACTTTTCTGCAACCTTCTTTACCATAGATATTTAATGTCAAGAGATAAATCGAGATATGGGTAGAGCGCATTTTGACATTTTGAGCAGACTGTAATGACCAATACCAGGAGAGCAGTATGAGTACGAGTTCGAACCGCAAACCAACGGTTGCGCATTTCCCCGCGCACAGATTTCTTCCACTTATTACCTTTGCCATACTGATTGCGCTAGCGATCTTTATGCATCTTACTGCGCCCACTTCCGCAGCAACAGACGCTATTCTCGCTGTTGATTCGGTGACGGATGGGATTGATGCAGCACCGGGTGATGGCCTAGTGAATGTAGATGTGCTGATTGAGGATGGAACAACTATTAGATGTCTGTTGTGATTGAACCATCTGCCACAATTTAGGAGTCGGTGGCGGTGATCGAGGAGTTGGCTCAACTTGGCGAGCGGGTGCAGGTTGGTGATGGTGTCCGCGTGCGTGCTAGTGTGATTGTGCCAGCGGATACGGTGATCCCGGATGAGCCGGAAGAGGTGGTCGGCGCGAGTTTGCTTCTGCGATGAAGTGGCGGGAGCAGGTACGTGATGTGGCTGCCAGTTGTTGTAGGGGAATAAGAGAGTAATTTGGTCAGTGCTAGTTGACCTCACCCTACCCCTCTCCAGCGAAGCGAAATGGAGAGGGGTAGGGTGAGGTCAAAACGTTGCCAACCCGACCACAACTCTACCCCAATAAAAATAACGAACAAATCAAATGTCAATACCAATACGTTATGGGTGGCAACCCACACCATATTTATGGCAAAAACTCAAGCCTCTTGCCAGGCAGATGCGACACAAGCCTACCGCAGCCGAAATGAAACTTTGGCAGCGTGTCCGTAATCGCCAGATTCGAGGCGTCAAGTTTCGACGTCAATTTGCGATTGGGCGTTTTATCACAGATTTTTGTAGTTTGCAGATTTGGTTAATTATAGAAGTCGATGGAGCAAGCCATGATTATACGCAAGAACAAGATGCGATTTGGCAAGAGTTCTTGGAGAGTTGCGGATTTGAGGTGATTCGATTCACGAATTTAGAGGTGCTCAATACGCTGAACTCTGTGGCCGATGTGATTGAGGGCGTGGTGTTGAGGAAGTTGATCGAGATTGATGAAGAGTGAGGCAACGTGATCGAGTTAGTGCTGGTTGACCTCACTCTAACCCGTTCCAGCAAAGCGATTTGGAGAGGGCTAGGGTGAGGTGAAGCGCTGCCAACCTGATCAGAACTTTGCTTCAACAAAAATAGCGCACCCTATGGTGAGGTGAAAGCAATCTCCCCATACGCCCAATCCAGCCATGGGATTAACGCCTCGATATCGCTCGTCTCCACCGTTGCGCCACCCCAAATACGTAAACCCGGAGGCGCACTCTTGTACGAACCAATATCAAACGCCACACCCTCTGCATCCAGCAGAGCCGTCAACTTCTTTTCGAAAGCGCTCTGTTCATCGTCAGACATCGCCGCCACCTTCGGATCCGCAAACCTGAAACAGATCGACGTATTCGACCGCGTCGCCCCATCACTTGCCAAAAACGAAATCCACGGCGTCTTTGCTTCCCATGCGGCCAACGCTGCCAAATTTGCCTGAGAACGCGCCAGCAACGCAGACAATCCGCCAATCGACTCGGCCCACTTATGCCCATCAATCGAATCCTCCACGCAGATCATCGACGGCGTATTGATCGTCGACCCCTCGAAGATCGCCGTATCCAGCTTACCACCCTTCGTCATGCGGAAAATTTTTGGCATCGGCCATGGTGGCGAATACGACTCCAAACGCGCCACCGCCCGCGGACCCAACACAATCATGCCGTGCGCCGCCTCGCCGCCCATCACCTTCTGCCAAGACCACGTCACCACATCCAGCTTCTTCCACGGCACCTCCATCGCATAAACAGCGGACGTCGCGTCACAAATTGTCAACCCTGCGCGATCCGCAGGAATCCACTCACCATTTGGCACGCGCACACCCGCAGTCGTTCCATTCCACGGGAAGACTACATCGCGATCACAATCCACCGCGCTCAGATCGGGCAGCTCACCAAAATCAGCAACCATCGTGCGGCAATCATCCAGCCGAAGCTGCTTCTGCACATCCGTCACCCAGCCCGAGCCAAACGCATCCCACGCCAGCATATCCACGCCTCGTTCGCCCAGCAACGACCACATCGCCATCTCCACCGCACCCGTATCCGACGCAGGCACAATGCCAAGCAGATGGTCGTCAGGAATCCCCAACAGCGCACGACTGCGGTCAATAGCCTCTTTCAAGCGCGCCTTGCCCGGCTTCGATCGATGCGAACGACCAACCAACGAATTGCTCAGCGCCTCAATTGTCCAGCCCGGTCGTTTGGCACATGGCCCAGAAGAAAAATTCGGACAAGCGGGACGCTTTTCAGGTTTATTCATACTCGATTATTTTGCTCCATTTCTAATTTATTGTTAAACCAACGGCGGGATCAGCTTATGCCACTCCGTTGCCCGTTCATATGTGTGGCCAACTCGGCAAAGACGCGCCTCGTCAAAATGCGCACCGATCAATTGTAACGTAATCGGTCTGTTTTCATCACTCAACCCGCAAGGCAACACCAGCGCCGGATTGCGACTAAAGCTAAAGGGATACGAAAAGAAGCGCGAACTTGTCCCCTTCTCGCCCATAATCGGCAGCCCCGCATTATCCATCATCGGGGTAGCCGATGGCAGCAGCGGACACGCAATCACTTCACATCGGTCAAAGAGCGTCAAAAGCTGCGTCGAAAACATCTCGCGCACCGCATGGGCCTCGGCATACGCTTGCGCACTCTGCGCCGAGCCACTCTCCATCCATTCGAGAAAAGGGCCATACTCATCGGCTCGTTCCGGGTAGATTCCCCTGTGTGCAACCGTTGCTTCGACCGAGCAGATGGTATACCACGCTTCTTCAACTTCTGCCATATCCGGCATTTGGAGAGGTACGATCTCCGCGCCCAACTCGCGCAGCAAGGTCACCGCCTTCATAATCGCAACCGTCACCTCGGCATCGGCGTTTTCGTGGATAAAGCGCTCATCTATGCCAAGCCGCACGTCGGCAACCCCATCATCGATCCCCGCTAAGTAATCGGGAACCGGGCGCGCGCTTGTCGTTGGGTCCAGCGGATCGTGCCCCGCAATTGCTCCCAACATCGCGGCCGCATCCGCAACCGTGCGCGCCAGTGGCCCCACATTATCCAGCGAAGCCGCCAACGGAAAAACGCCCGCACGACTTACTCGCCCATAGGTCTGCTTTAAGCCAACAATGCCACACGCCGCCGCCGGAAAGCGGATCGATCCACCTGTGTCCGACCCCAGCGCGCCAAAGCAAAGCCCAGCCGCCGTTGCCACGCCCGATCCGCTGCTCGACACGCCGGGCCACAATCCCTCGCCCCACGGGTTCACCGGGATTGGTCGGTAGGGGTGATGCCAGCGCATTGCAAACTCAGTCAGGTGCAGCTTGCCGAGCAAAATTGCGCCCGCATCGGTCAACTTATGAACAACCGTGGCTGTGGGCGGGTTCGCGTAGCCAGAAGTAAGATCCTGATCGGGGATCCAATTAGCCATCATTGCGGATCCGCATGAGGTGGGGGCACCCTCGGTAAAGAACAGATCCTTTATAGCAATGGGAATGCCGTGTAGCGGCCCACGGTAGCGACCATTCGCAATCTCGTTTCGCGCTGTGCGTGCTTGGTCGAGTGCGCTGTCGGCCAAGATGGTTACATAACAGTGAAAGTCTCCGTCGCGTTTGGCAATCCGTTGCAACATCTCGCGCGTTAGTTCCACGGGCGAGATCTCACCGATCTCAATCTGCTTGGATGTCGCCAAGAGACTCTGCATCGCTAGAACAGCCATCTAATTTCTTGAAACGCGGCCCTATTCGCTAACCGTTGCCATCTGTAGCTGGCGAGATTCGATTACCGCTCGAAGTTTCTTAAAGGCAATCAGCTTACCAGAATCTTCATCCCACAATGTTAGTGGGATCGTTGCAATACTGCTTTTCAGCGTCAAAACCATTGTATCTTGAAAGATAGGATTCTCTTTATGGCATTTTTCTAATTCGTAATTGGGGATGCGTGGACTAAGGTGATGAATATGATGAAAACCGATGTTGCCGCTAAACCACTGGAGTATCTTCGGCAACTTGTAATATGAACTGCCTTCTAATGCTGCCAAAGAATATTCCCAATTGCCTTGATTGGCCCAATATGCATCCTCAAATTGATGTTGCACATAAAAGAGGAAAACGCCTAATGAAGCGCTTAGCGAAATAAGTGGAAACTGCACAAGTAGAAATGCTTTCCAGCCAATTAACCAAATAAGTGCGCCCGAGATGACTGCAATGCCCAAGTTCGTCCACCAAATGCTCGACTCCACTTTCTTAAGTGCTTTTGAGCCATAGCCCGGAAAGCGGTTGAGCACAACATAGAGCAATGTCGGTACAATTACAAAAAGGAAGAAGGGGTTTCGATAGATGCGATATTTAAATTTACCCAATAACGATAAGTCAAGATACTCTTCGACAGTCATGGTATAAATTTCCCCAATCCCGCGATGATCTAAGTTTCCTGAATTTGCATGATGTATTGCGTGTGATTTACGCCAGTAGAAGTAGGGTGTGAAGGTGATAAAACCGAGGAAGACACCTACTCGGTTATTGTATGTTTTCGATTTGAAGAATGATGCATGGCCACAATCATGTTGAATGATGAAGAGCCGAATTAGCATTCCTGAGGTTGGCAAGAGGAGCAACAACGTTAGAAAATAACTGATTTCTAGGCTGCGATACATTAAATACCATAGCACAATGAAGGGGATGAATGTATTGCACAATTGCCAAATGCTCTTCCAGTTTTGTGCTCCCTGATACTTAGCAACAGCACTTTTCCAACTCGAATTTTCAGGTGTCACCGAGGCGACAGAATTCTTATGCATCGAAATCTCCTAAATTTCAACAATGTATACAAACGTATACTGTAGACAACTAACTATTTAAATATTATACCAACTAAATAGGCAAGCTTCCACTAAAAATTAGGAAGCGCGTCAATTATACCACGATGAGAAATAGGAGGATAAGATGTACATAACGTAATGGAATAGGAACAGAACTTACTAAAGAACTTAGAGCCTGAATATTCAAACAGGCTCTTGCAAAGGATCAACGAATAGATAACTCACTCATTTCTACTTGGCTAAAATCTCTTGTCGAGCGAGCGAAGAAGCAGATACCACACTAGTACGTCCCGGCGCAAGTAAGAAGATTTTCGAAACATATCACACATTCTGCCCATCCTGCGCGATTAATATGCTCTACAGCATCTAATAGAGCATATTAGTAGGCGCATAAGAATAAAGAGAGGGGTACGGTAAAGTTATGCAAGTTGCCAGAAAAAAGGACAAATTATCATCTTTTTCTGACCCACAGTATGGATTTTCTTAAATTATATCAATAGGGTAACGGTAATCTATCCGCTTAGCTGTGCTACAACTACTACATTGTACTGCTGCGCTACAGCCTCCGCGTCTACCACCTAATCGGCACCACCGTCTTACTTTAAGAATATACTGCTTTTGTCACTTAATTTATTTTGTCGCTTAATTTAGGAGATGTTACTTTTGACTCTCACCATTTGTTTCAAAAGCTATTGGTGTAAACTTAGCAAGCTCTTTTTCCAAATCCATTTCTTTCATCCACGCTGCTTTTTTGATACCGAACGATGCTTGTGGCTCTAGCCCTTTCGATTGGCGCATCTTGTTTTCCCAATTCCAGCGAGCATAGACAGCTTGCTTATATGCTTCCCAAAATCCATATTTCTTGATGCTAAACTTTTTACAGGTGGTTTTTTTCTTGCCATCTTCGTGATCGGTCCATGTGGCGCACCAACATGAACTTTGATGAACAACTTTTTGGCCTTTCGCTCCGGTCTTGTAGCGTTCTTTTGCAAAACTAACGCCATTACGACCGCTAAAATTAGAGCCAATTAACTCTTCACTAAAAGGCATTGCATTTTTATCACGTAGTGCCAACACTTCGTCACGTCGACGAACCGTTGCCAACAAAGACTCTGCTGGTGAATCGTTATAATTTATATCTGCAAAAAATTCATGATACCGATGCCCATTTACAACTGGCCACATAAGCCAACCGTCTCGCGTGCTGACACCGTTTTTTCGCTTATCTATCTTGCGATAGCGTGCAAGATACTTCCCTTTTAATTCTGGGTCAAACGTTTCTACTTCGAACCCTATACCAACGGTACTAATTGATTTGTAAGCCATGACAAAGACCTTTTCCTTGTGATCATAGATGTGCCCAATTCGAATATCGTTATGTACCTAAGGATGTATTTGTTGAACATAAGTGTAAACTTAAGTTCACATCTATGACATGTCGAATATTATACGTACAACAAGCGAAGGAGTTGCTGTTCAAACGATGCTGTTTATCACGATAATTAAATTGGAACTGTAGGTTACTCGTAAAATTTGAATATACTATTGAGCTTGTTATTTGCAACAATAAGCAGTATATTTTGTCGGAAATGACAAATATTTGCTTGAATAAATATAATGCAAAAAATAATATGTTATTATGGCACCGCAAAAAGAGTATCGTATAAGCCATTTGTTAATCATGCGACAAAAATTTGATATGTGGCGAAGCGCAGCTAACATAACTCTTAGCATTAGAAGGTTGTACTGATTTTATATTGGAGGAGGAACAAACGCTCATTAATATATCATTAAATGATGCATTTATGAAATCCTGCCTTTGCTCACGCAATTTTGCACAGAAATCTGAGTATGTTGATAGGTGAGCTTGATTAATTATATATACCATATTGTAATAGAGCTAGATGTTTGCTTACAATTTTCTTAACGATTGTGATGCTAACAATCTTTCGGAAAGGGTTTGAAAATTGATTCTTTACCCAAACACTATGCCCGTATAGTATCAAGACTAATTTAGAAAAATAGTTATACGAATTTTATGGATTCTCTGAAGTCGTAATTTTCGCATCTTCTCAATAAATGGCGTGACCGCTTCGGCTTCACTCCGGCAAAGTGCTTCGTGCAAAGCGACCATTTGCATTCTCTTCGACATGATCAGGACAGACAAAGCGCAGCTTACGCTATCTCCCCCCGAAATATTGAGAAGATCCCGAACTTTGTGTTCAAGCGGTTCATTTAGCGTAACGTAACAGTTCACCTATCAGGCAAAAACCTACTTAAAGTGAGCAGTGAGAACGCTCTCATGCGGGTTCAGAGCCGGAATCAGGGAACGCAGCCGCACGAGGGCGTGCTCATCACTGGGCAGATAACCAGAATAGGTGAACAGGTACATTGTAACTATTTTAATATATTCTTCATACATTTCATATGAAGAATGTACAGAATGAAGATATAGTTAAGATATATTTATCGATGCCGTTGTTGAGGGACTAATAATAATGCGTGGCTAACAAATGTATTTTGGGTGAAGAAATGATAACATTTACTGATTACGATATTGCGTGTGATATGATCTGGTTTTGTTCTCATATAAAATTCTACAAAAATTAAATAAAATAGTAGATAATCGTTTGGTCCCCTGTCGATTGTGTGCCCGCCGACGATATAGTGGCTTGTGGGCTTGGAATCGCAGCGTCTCTATCGAAACCGAAGGGGGAACTGAATGGTTACAATAATAGACAATCGCCAGCCGATTAGTGGGAGAAAACATGAATATTCCTTTCCTGAAAGAAAATAACGCAAAACAGTTGCTTCATCCAATGGCGCACCCCAACGCACTTGATGCATCTCCACCACAGATTATTACAAATGGCGAAGGCGTTTACGTTACCGACATCGACGGCCATCAGATGGTTGATGCAGTAGGCGGGTTGTGGAATGTGAATGTAGGATACGGTCGAGAGGAGATTAAAGTGGCTGTCGTGGAACAGATGGATCAGCTGGCATATTATTCAGCATTTAACGGAACAACCAATCCCGCAGCAATAGAGCTTTCGCATAAATTAATCGGCATGATGGGCGTAGAAAATATGAAGCGTGTTTTCTTTAGTTTGGGTGGCTCGGACGCAAATGAAACTGCCATGCGTATTGCTCGCCAATATTGGAAGATGCAGGGACAGGCCGATCGCTACAAATTTATCTCATTGAAGAAAGGATATCACGGCACGCACTTTGGGGCAGCATCTATTAATGGAAACACTGCCTTCCGCCGCAACTATGAACCACTGCTGCCAGGTTGTTTTCATGTCGAGACGCCATTTCTCTATCGCAATGCGTTTACCGACGATCCAATCCGCCTGGGCGAGATCTGCGCTGATCTGCTTGATAGAGAGATCCAGTTTCAGGGGCCAGACACCGTTGCCGCATTTTTTGCCGAGCCTGTTCAAGGTGCTGGTGGTGTAATCGTTCCACCAGAGAATTATTGGCCCTTAATTCGTGAGGTTTGCGATAAGCACGGCGTATTGCTTGTGTCAGATGAAGTGGTCACCGGCTTTGGGCGCACAGGATCCATGTTTGGCGCACGCGGTTGGGGGGTCAAGCCTGACATCATGAGTTTAGCCAAAGGCATCTCTTCGGGCTACATTCCACTTGGCGCAACGGTCATCAACGAGCGGATCGAAAATGCGTTTAGAAATAATAATGACAACTTTGGGGCCATCATGCATGGCTACACTTATAGCGCTCATCCAGTTGCTTGTGCCGCAGCAATTGCCACACTTGATATTGTCATAAATGAGGACCTGCCAAGTAACGCCATTGAACAAGGAGCGTATCTTAATAAGCAACTCGCGTCGTTTATAGATAGGTTCAACATAGTGGGTGACGTGCGCGGCAAAGGATTGATGACTGGGATTGAAGTGGTCAACGACAAGAAGACAAAGGAACCACTGGATCCCGAAAGAGGACAAAGATTGGCCGAAATTGCTAGAGCTGAGGGTGTCAAGATTCGCATCAGCGGAAACATGATTATCCTTTCGCCGCCGCTTGTAATCCAGCGACCTGAGATCGACAAAATTATTAACGCATTGGACATCGCGTTTTCGGAAGTTAGTTAGCCGAGACGCTCTTGCTTTCTAGTTCAAGCCTAATTTGGAGAATTGATGTACACGGAAAAACGTTCGAAAACAGCAATAGCACTTACTGTTTTATGCCTTTGTGCTTTTGGTGCAGCACTCTTTATATATAGCGAACAGTTGCAATCCAGCGAAGCAGCGATGCCATTTGTTCGCACGGCTAACGCACAAACAGCAAAGCAAAACGGCATTTCGTATGCCGAGTACGATATCAACAAATATAAACCAGCGGTTATGAATCGTCTACTGACCGAATTGCGGGCCACAGGCGCGAACTGGGTGGCGCTGGTTGTGACACAATATCAATATGATCAGAATGCAACTGTGATTTACCCGACTGTGAAAACAGCGACAGATGACGATCTACTTTATGCCATTGACCGTGCCCATCAACTAGGGCTAAATGTTACGTTGAAACCTCATGTCGATATAGAGAGCGATTCATCTCTATGGCGTGGAGTGATAGGCCAGAACTTTAACAATACACAGTGGACGGTGTGGTTCTCGGGCTACAGGACCTTTATCAACCACTATGCTCGATTGGCCCAAGGAGCAGGAGCCGAGCAACTTGTCGTCGGAACAGAATTACGCGGCACGAGTCAACGTGAGGATGAGTGGCGTTCTGTAGTCAGCGGCGTACGTTCACTCTATCCAGATGGGTTGCTTACCTATTCTGCCAATCACTCTGGTGAGGAAGTTTCCGTAAATTGGTGGGATGCGCTCGATTACATCGGCATCAGCGCGTATTATCCGCTTGCCACAAATGGCACCGCATCACTCAATGAGTTGGAGAGTGGTTGGCAAACAGTAGTTGATACGCTGGATGATTTAGCCAGCAGCACAGGAAAGTCGATTATCTTTACCGAAGTCGGATTTCGCAGCACCGATAGTGCGACCACTCAACCGTGGTGTTCTAACTGTTCTGGCCCGGTCGACCTGACCGAACAGGCAAATGCGTATCAGGCATTTTACAACGTTATCTACGATCAAACATGGCTTGCGGGCATGTATTGGTGGGGCTGGGATGTGGATCCAGCCAACAGCGGACCGTGCAATCAGGACTATTCTCCGTTTAATAAGCCCGCCGAAAATGTGATCCGTCAGGCGCATGGGGCATCGTCAAAAACTATCCCGACAGACTGCAACAACATTGCGCCAACGGCCACACCGATCACGGTTGACGCAACGGCCACGCCATCCGCACCGCCGACTAATGCCGATGCGGGCTTTGTTCTTGTCGACAATTTTGATGCAGCCAACAGTGGATTACTCGGCGGCCAAAATGAATGGGCCACGCTTGGCCGGGGCACTGTTGCAGATGATCCGCTCTCTGCTGGAAATCAAGTCATCCGTCTGCAAGGTGAAAACGCAATTGCACATCGAACGTTTCCATTTACAATCAGCTATGATTCGACTGCAACTATTCACTATCGACTTTTGCGCGATGGGGCAGTGGACAGCGGTATGGGTGCAACAGAGGAGACCTTCCCGATCACTTTTGATGCATTCGAGCCACAGTTTGGCGTCTCGCTTAATCAGGTCGATGCGTTCTACGCGCGCGATGCGAGTACATTCAAAACGCTTGATGCAACCTTTGCCGAGGATAATTGGTTTTGCGTGTGGATTGTTGCAGACGTTGCAAATGCCCAATCAACAATCTATCTTAAGGGTGGCGAATTTGCTGATGTAACGCAGCTCAATGCAGCAGGCCAAAGCGAATTTCAGTTTCGTAACGGTACAGCCGATCTGCTGCGCACATTTTACACTCGCACCGGTTATGATGGTGGAGGGGCCATTTATCTAGACGATATTTACATTGATACTGCGAGCCAAAATCTCACGTCCCCAGTAGCTGGCTGTCAATCACCCGATGCTACACCAACGCCAGTCGATACAGCGACGCCACAACCGGCGAACACAGCCACGATCCAACCGACGAACACAGCCACGATCCAACCGGCGGACACGGCCACGATCCAACCGACGAATACAGCCACGATCCAACCGGCGGACACAGCCACGATCCAACCGGCGAACACAGCCACGATCCAACCGACGAACACAGCCACGATCCAACCGGCGGATACAGCCACGATCCAACCGGCGGACACGGCCACGATCCAACCGGCGGACACGGCCACGATCCAACCGACGGACACAGCCACCATCCAACCGGCGAACACAGCCACGATCCAACCGACGAATACGGCCACGGTCCGACCGGCGAACACAGCCATGATCCAACCGACGAACACAGCCACACCACAATCATTTGACACGGCAACGCCACAACCGGGCGATACAGCAACGCCACAACCCGCGAATACAGCCATCACGCGGCCAACTAATTCAGCCGAACCAACACCGAACGGTAGTTCAAATCCAATGCCGAACGGTAGCTCGATCCTAAAGGACCTTTACATACCTATAATCGAAAACTAAGGTTAATAGAGATATCAAAATTGTTCTTTACATATTCTATTTTTTGGACACGTCGATTGTTTCCTCTATAATTTATTTTGAAAGTAAACTTTTCACTATTTGGGGATGCCTCTAACATTATCGACGGTAGCCCGAAGCGGTTTTTCATACTTACATTTCTCAATTAACCCTACTGGACAATTATGATAGAACTATTCACAACAGAAAACTTGATCGCATTCCTCACGCTCTTAACGCTAGAGATCGTACTGGGTATAGACAATGTTATCTTTATCGCCATCTTGTCGGCTAAACTGCCTGCAGAACAGCAGGATTTTGCCCGTAAACTGGGGATCAGCCTTGCCGTTGTCACCCGAATCGCCCTCCTTTTTGCCATCGCCTGGATTATGAGTCTGACCGAACCGCTCTTCAGCGTCTTTGGCTTGGGTCTTTCGGGACGCTCGCTCATTCTTATTTTGGGTGGTCTCTTTCTTGTGGGCAAAAGCACGCACGAGATTGGCGAAAAATTGGAACATGAAGAAACCGGCGAAGAGAAGCCTGTTCAATATGCCAGCTTTGTCGGAACCATTGCCCAAATTTTGCTCATCGACGTCGTTTTTTCCTTTGATTCGGTGATCACTGCCGTGGGCATCTCGGGCATTATGGCGATTATGGTCCCCGCCATTCTCATAGCTGCTGCCGTCATGCTCTTCTTCGCCGGGGCAATCAGCGAATTTGTCGAAAAGCATCCGACTATGAAGATCTTGGCGCTCGCATTCTTGATCATGATCGGTGCATTGCTCATCTTCGAAGGCATTAATCCAGAACTAGCGCACGATCTACACATTAAGAATTACGCCTACTTTGCCATGGCATTCTCTGTCTGTATCGAACTGCTAAACATTCGTATTCGCCGTCGCGATCACCAAATCAAGATCAATCGGCCACATATGCCCAAAGCAAGCTCGAGTTAGCATGAATTGTTACAGCGCCACTAAGCAATTGTGCGTATAATTTAGGTTGACATATTTTAGAAGCTGTTTGCAAACAGAGTAATCTGGAATTTGCAAACAGCTTCTTAGATCAAACCAATTGAACTATCGTAACAGTTCACCTAGCAGGCAAAAACCTACTTAAAGTAAGCAGTGAGCACGCCCTCGTGCGGGTTCGGAGCCAAAATCAATGGGAACGCAGCCGCACGAGGGCGTGCTTACTGGACAGATAACCAGAATAGGTGAACAGGTACGAACTGTTTAAATAATACAACTTACTAGCACAACTGAGTAGCATAAAGGACAAAATCTATGAAGCTTCGTATAAATGGCGAAGTACATGAAGTAGAAGATGACCCAAGCGGCATGTTGCTGTGGGCTATCCGTGATGAACTCGGCATGACCGGGACAAAATTTGGCTGTGGCGCGGGCATCTGTGGTGCATGTACCGTTCACGTTAATGGCAAAGCACAGCGCTCATGCGTTACGCCGCTTGTCACCGTTGAGGACGCCGAGATCCGCACAATCGAAGGGCTTGCACCTGACGAAATTACCCTGCATCCGGTGCAAAAAGCCTTTATCGATCACCAAACGCCCCAATGTGGCTGGTGTATGAGCGGTCAAATTATGCACGCGGCTGCCTTCTTAGAAGAGAACCCAACACCCAGCGACGATGAGATTGTCGCAGCCATGGGCAACAACTACTGTCGCTGTGGCTGCTACGTGCGCATCAAAAGCGCCGTCACACAGGCCGCAGAAGAGATGGCCAACGCGGCCAGCGTTCCAAGTAAGGTGAGCGCATGAGTGACCAAATTCAGAATAAAGAAATAGAGAACGAATTAGAAAATAGTCCACCCATCGATTCTGTTGAATCTGACGAAATAAAAAAGAAACGACGCTGGCGACCAACTCGCCGTGGATTCCTAATCGGCGCAGGCGCAACTGGCGCAGCACTCGCATTAGGCATCCCGCTTGGCAAGCCATACGTTCACCTCTATATGGCCGAAATGATCGACTCTGGCGAAGGTGGCACATTTGGTGCTTCGACTAGCGAACCTAATCTCTGGTTCGAAGTGGCAGACGATAGCCGCATTCAACTCTTTATTCCACAAGTCGAAATGGGCCAGGGTGTTCATACCTCGATTACGCAGAGCGCGGCGGATGAATTGGACGTTGATTGGGATGTGATCGAAGTCGTGCAGGCCGGGACAGATAACGGACCCTTCGAAACCATCACCGGAGGGAGCACGTCCGTATCGGGTACCTTCATTCCGCTGCGCACCGCCGCGGCAACGCTCAAGCATCTCTTCCTAATCGAAGCCGCCCGCATGCTCGACCAGCCAATGGATGCGCTACAAATCAGCGGACGTGGCGTCGCGCTGGTCAGCGATGCAGCCACACGCGTCGACTTTGCCGAACTTGCCGCAAACGAAAGCATGTGGGAAGTGCCCGAAGATGAAATTGCGCTCAAAGATCCAAGCGAATTTCGCTACATTGGCAAACCCGTAAAGCGGGTCGACATCCCTGCCAAAGTGACTGGGCAAGCGGTGTACGGCTATGATGCACGCCTGCCCGGTATGCTCTACGGCGCAATTGCCCGACCACCAACGCTCGATGCAAAGATGGTCGATGCACAAAAATTAGATGCCGAAAGTATGCCCGGCGTCAAAGCAATTATCATCGATATCGAAGACGGCTTTGTTGGCGTTGCGGCCACCTCGCGCGCCAAAGCGCGTGCGGCAATTGCCGCCATGCAGATCGATTGGGATGAAGGGCGTCTTTGGCAGCAGGCCGATGTCGACGCCATGGTTGTGCCTGAAGGTGACGGCGGCACGGACATTCAACGCTTGGGCAATGTCGAGCAGGCATTAGAGGATAGCAACACCATTTTTAGTGCCGACTATCGCACGCCTTTTGCCGTCCACACCCCGCTCGAACCGCAAGCCGCACTCGCCGACCTAAGCGGCGACAAGCTGCACGTGTGGATTACCACGCAAGATGCAGGCGGTACGCGTACAACTCTAGCCGAGGCGCTTGGGTTGGAGAAGGAAAATATCACAGTTTCGCCCACGTACGTAGGTGGTGGCTTTGGGCGTAAACTTGGCACGCCCGGGGCCATTGCGGCCGCGCGTCTTTCTCGCGAAGCGGGGGTGCCGGTTCATATCGGATGGGATAGACCCGAGGCCATGCGCTACGGTTACTTCCGCCCGCCAACGCACTCAAAGCTACAGGCTGCGCTCGACCCAAGCGGCCGCATTGCCGCATGGGATCACAAGCAGGGTAGCGGCAACGTCGCGTACGACTTCTTGCCCAAGTTCCTCAGCGCCGTTATGGGATCTGATTTGGGCGCGTGGCGTGGCGCGCGCATCAACTATGAGGTGCCAGACAATCGCACCACCGCATGGCGCAAAACGCTACCTGCCCGTACAGGTTGGTGGCGGGCGCTTGGTCTGCTGGCGAATACGTTCGCTGTAGAAAGCTTTGTGGACGAACTAGCTCACGCTGCCGCCGCGGATCCGCTTCAGTTCCGGCTGGATCATATGCCCGATAATGAATGGGGGCAGCGCATGGGTGCGGTGTTACAAGCCGCAGCCGATAAAGCTGACTGGGGCGGTCCGCTGCCTGCTGGTCATGCCCGTGGCATTGCGTGCAACACCGATGTTGGCACCGTAGTTGCACAGGTGGCCGAGATTTCGTTAGACGAGCAGAGTGGCAAAATCACTGTACACAAAATCACGTGCGCCATGGAATGTGGACGCACGATCAATCCTGATGGCGCAGCCGCACAGGTGGAAGGTTCCGTCATGTGGGGCGTTGGCTCAACTTTGATCGAGCAGATGCAGATCAAGGATGGACAGGTTGACTTAGACAACTTCAACACCTATCCGCTGCTGACAATGAAAGAAGCGCCAGATGTTGAAACCATCTTGCTAGAGGGAGATGGTACACCCCGTGGCGTGGGTGAACCACCAATGGGTCCGGTGGCTGCGGCAATTGGGAACGCACTCTTTACGCTGACCGGTACACGTGTTCGCGATTTGCCGATGACGCCAGAACGGGTTCTTGACGCATTGGCATAAGGTTGGTTGTGAACTATAAAGCAGTGACAAAAACGCGGGTTGTGGATCAAAATCACAACCCGTGTTTTTGATCGGGCGCATTTGTCGGGAGCGATATGACCCCTCGATTATTTGAGGGAAAAATGTCAGCCTGTACGTCAGGAAAGCCAATTGTATTTAATGTATACTCTATAATAGAGGACATTTATAATAGATAGTCATATATATTTTTGAATATTCCTCGAAAAAGATGTATTCTATTTTAGATAGCCTGTGGTGATAGCAAGTCTCGTTTAGCAGCGTTTTATGAGCGCAATAACTAAATTTGACGCTTATATGGGCTAAGTTTGAATAATCATCTGCTGCTATCATTCTCCCAACATGCAACATTACTCTTAATTCGTCGCCATTTAGCCCCTCCCGCCGATTGAGTGCCCACCGCTAATGCTATAGTGGTTTGTGAGCTTAGAAACGCAGCGGCTTTATTTAAATAAGAAAGGACTGAACGGTACTTTCGCTTATATAAGATATCATTGAGTATAAGATACTAATGAGCCATAGTTTACCCCGAAAATTTAAGCTTTATAAAATACTACTTTGAAGGAATATAGCCAAAACGAAGAATAGAATAATAAGAATATAGTCAAGAAGAAAAGGACATTATGGAAAATTTAATTCAGTTGATTGGTGAACAAGTCACGCCTGACATTTTGCGTAAAGCAAGTGCTATAACCGGCGAGAGTGAAGCGGCAGCACAATCGGGATTGAATGCACTGTTGCCAACATTGGTGGGTGCATTTGCGCACAAAGGTGCAAATGAGCACGGTGCGAAGAAGATGATGGAGTGGGTCAACGCTCAAGGAGACAGCGAGCAGTTTCTGAATAACTATAGCGGTATGCTCGACAATTCTGAGTCGAACGGTTGGTTACAAGATACTGGCGAAGCGTTGATCGCTTGGTTGATGGGCAGTAAAGCAGAAGATAGCACCAGCATGATTTCATCTGCGTCCGGCATTGGAAGTGGCTCGGCCTCTACATTAATGAAGGCAATGGCTCCGCTTGCGCTGGCCGTAATTGGTAAGCAAGCTCTTAGCAACAATATGGGTGCTGGGGGATTGGCGAGTATGTTTCTTGGGCAAAAGAGCTTTTTGCAATCTGCCGCTCCAGCTGGTTTAACGGGTCTACTTGGGTTAAGTAGCTTTGATGATTTAGGTAAAGCTACAAGTAAGTCGTATACAACAACCTCATCAGCCTCTTCTGGTGTTGCCACGCCGAGCGTAGCTGCTAGCACGGTAGCTGCTGGTACGGTAGCTGCTGGCACGGTAGCTGCCGGTAAGGTAGCGACTGACACTGTTTCGGTCGATACAGATGTGTCCGGTGTATCGGTGCCAAGTTTCCAGAGCGGTAATGTGGCTGCGTCGGGCATCGAAACGCCAGCACTCTCTGTTCCAGATGCAAAAATTGCGACACCCGCTGTTTCTGTGCCAGATGCCAAAGTTACTGCCCCGGTCGTTTCTCCAGCTGAGATGAATTTACCTGATGTAGATATGCCAACTGCCACGATTGACGTTGATACAATTGCACCAGCAAAGCCTCTTTACAATAAAGTAGAAGCCGACAGACGGGATTTTGCTTTTAAGTCAGGTCGTCCAGACTTGCCTGGTGGTTCTGCCGCTGGCGCTACTGTCGACCCAACAAGCGCATCATTTGAACGAAGCAGCGCATCTGTCGATCAATCTGCATCCTTATCACCAGAGCGGGCAAAAGTCGTTACAACCGAAGCGGGTACAGACATCATCGTTGAAGAGAAGCCACTCTTTAACAAAGTTTTGCGCGACAAACGAGATATTCCATTTGGTAACTTTGGTGGCCGCTGGTTTGGCTGGGCACTCGTTACCGCTGCAATATGCGCCGGGCTTCTTTTTTACACGCAGCAAATCCCAAACTTTTTAGGTATGTTTACAGGTTCGTAGCGTTAGAGTCTCGTACATATTAAATAAATAGCCAACCAAATAAGAGCCGATTGGATGAAAATTCAGTCGGCTTTTGGTATTTTAATAATCATTTTGATCACATCCTAATCACTTGAGAGGAATTTATGACGATTGAAACAGCCTTAGATCTATTCAAAGAACTGCTGGCCGCACCCTCCCCATCGGGGCGCGAAGAAGGCGTGGCGCAGATAGTACGCACAAAGCTGGACCAAATCGGTTTCGACCACGAGACAGATGGCGCTGGCAATTTGCTTGTCCGGCTAGGGGGCCAAGAGGTCGATGGTCCGTTAATCTGTTACGCCGCGCACATGGATGAAATTGGCATGGTTGTGACTTCGATCACGCCTACTGGGGATCTACTGGTAGATCGTACAGGCGGACTCTTTCCGTGGAAGCTGGGCGAAGGTCCGGTGGAGGTGCTGGGTGATAGCGGATCGATTATTGGCGTGCTCTCCATGGGATCCACACATACGGCCAACGCAGCCAACCAATCGGTGCAGTGGTCTGATGTGCGCATTTTGACGGGGCTAACAACCAGCCAGCTGGCCGATGCTGGGATCCGGCCGGGTTCGACTGCGGTGCCAACGCGCGAAGTAGTTGGCCCCGTACTCTTTGGCGATCCCGCAGATCCGCTGGTGGGTGCGTGGACCTTTGATGATCGAATGGGTATTGTCGCGCTACTGCGGCTGCTGCAAACGCTTAAGGCAATCGGCGTAACACCGCTCTATCCAACTTTAATTGCTTTTACGGTACACGAAGAAGGCGGCGGCCACGGGGCCAAGATTTTGTCTGCCACCGAAATGCCCGACATCTTCGTTTCGATTGATGGTTCGCCGATTCCGCCGGGCGTGCCGCTCAGCTTGGATGGCCGACCGGGCGTCTGGAGTAAGGATCGGCTGACGCACTACGATCAGCGGCTGGTTCGCGCGTTTTGTGCGTCGGCAACCGCCGCAGGGACAGAGGCTCAACCGGCGGTCTTTGCGCAAGCGGCCAGCGATGCAAGCTTAGTTTACGCTGCGGGTGGTGTGCATCGCACCGCCTGTTTTGGCCACGTACGCGAGAATAGCCACGGGTACGAAGTGGCGCGGCTATCGGGCTTTGATCGAGTACTGGAGACGCTGGTCCATTTTGTAACGGAGAATAATTTTGAAGAGTAATTTTTTTGAGCATAAACATAAAGCACCGATTTTGCACTTATCCTGTATACTTGGCTCTGATCATTAATAGCCACGCGCTTTATGGTGATCAAAAAGTAAATTAGGCCATTCCAAAAATAAAATATAGAGCATGGCCGCAAGCTACTCTAGAAAACTGCTGAAATCGATATAATTATTTTTCTGGTTTAGCCTTAATCCACCGAAATTATTATGAACAAAAGTAAAATAGGAAATTGAATGTCTTTAGCTACTCTTAGAAATGAATGGTTTGGTAACATCCGCGGGGATCTATTAGCGGGTATGGTTGTTGCGTTGGCGCTGATTCCCGAAGCCATCGCGTTTTCGATTATTGCAGGGGTCGACCCCAAAGTGGGCCTCTACGCATCATTTTGTATCGCCGTTGTGATTGCATTTGTGGGCGGAAGAGCGGGGATGATCTCGGCTGCGACGGGTGCCATGGCGCTTGTCATGGTCACGCTCGTACGCGACCACGGGCTTGAGTATCTGCTTGCAGCAACAATTCTCACGGGGATCTTGCAGATTTTAGCTGGCATCTTCAAACTTGGTAGCCTGTTGCGTTTCGTCTCGCGTTCGGTGATGACAGGCTTTGTCAACGCGCTGGCAATCCTCATTTTTATGGCCCAACTGCCAGAGTTTGAGGGCGCAGGTTGGCAAGTGTATGCCATGGTTGCTGCCGGGCTAGCCATTATCTACCTTTTCCCCTATGTGACCAAGGCAATCCCCTCTCCACTGGTAAGCATTGTTGCTTTAACCGCGTTTAGTATTTTCACAGGCATGAACATTCGAACCGTGGGCGATATGGGTCAGCTTCCCGACACCTTTCCCCTCTTCCTCTTTCCAGACATTCCTCTAAACTGGGAAACGCTAATGATCATCTTTCCCTACTCAGTGACACTCGCTATCGTTGGCCTGCTGGAATCGCTCATGACGGCCGTAATCGTGGATGACCTGACCGACACGTCGAGCGCCAAAAATCGTGAATGTACGGGGCAGGGAATCGCCAATATTGTGGCGGGCTTCTTTGGCGGTATGGCCGGTTGCGCCATGATCGGCCAATCGGTAATCAACGTACAATCGGGTGGACGAGGCCGACTCTCGACTCTCTTCGCCGGCAGCTTCTTACTCTTCCTCATTTTGGTTCTCGGCGATCTGGTGAGCCAAATCCCAATGGCTGCCCTTGTCGCGGTGATGATTATGGTTTCGATTGGTACTTTTAGTTGGTCATCGCTCAAGAACTTGACCGTACACCCGATGAGCTCTAGTCTGGTGATGCTGGCAACCGTTGCCGTCGTCGTGTGGACACACAACCTCGCGCAGGGTGTGGGCGTCGGTGTACTCATGAGTGCCGTCTTCTTTGCGCGTAAGGTCTCCAATCTGGTCGCAGTAGAATCGACGCTCTCCGAGGATGGGAACCAACGAACCTATACCGCATACGGCCAAATATTCTTTGCTTCTGCAGAACAGTTTACCGCGGCGTTCGACTTTAAAGAGGTGATCGAGCACGTGACAATTGACGTGAGTCAAGCACACATTTGGGATCTAACTGGTGTTGGGTCGCTGGACAAAGCCGTGCTAAAATTCCGGCGCGAAGGCACCGAAGTTGAGCTGGTCGGCATGAACGAAGCAAGCGCCACGCTCGTCAACAAACTGGCTATCTACGACAAACCAGACGCACTCGAATTAATGCCAAAACATTAAGGGACACTATGTCAACTACAAACGATAAAATCTTAACCTGTATCGATAGTTCGATTTACATGGATAGCGTTGTCGCCCATGCCGCGTGGGTAAGCACGCGATTGTCCGCTCCTGTCCAGCTTTTACATATCCAAACTCCTATTGCTGATGGCGACGCATCGTCGAATCTAAGTGGTGCAATTGGGCTAGGCGTCAAAAGCTCGCTGCTCGAAAAGTTGACTCAGCTTGACGAAGCACGCGGCAAGCTTGAGCAGCAAAAGGGGAAATTGATTATCGACCATGCCAAAGAGATGCTTGCCGCAGAGCAAATCACCAAAGCCGAAGCGCTGCATCGACGCGGTTCATTGGTCGAGTCCATTGCGGAGCTAGAGCACGCCGCACAGATGATTGTCTTGGGCAAGCGAGGCGAAGAGGCAGATTTTGCGACGCTGCATCTGGGATCTAACTTAGAGCGGGTGGTGCGCGTGGCTAAAAAGCCGGTGCTGGTTGCCTCGCGCACATTTAAACCCATCAGTCGTTTTGTCATTGCTTACGATGGCGGCCCAAGCACGCTCAAGGCGATTGACTATGTGATCAACAATCCGTTGTTTCAAGGTCTGGAATGTCACCTGCTCAAAGTCGGTACCGATAACGATGCCAATCAGCGCGATTTGCAGAAGGCGACCACAAAGCTACAGGAGAGCGGCTTTAGCGTCAATGCGCTGCTGCGACAGGGCGACGCCGACGCCGTGATTGCCAACTATGTAAAGACGGCTGAAATCGACCTGCTGCTGATGGGTGCATACGGGCATTCGCGCATCCGCACGTTAATCATTGGCAGCACGACAAGCAGCATGTTGCGCTCGTGTCTCATTCCCGTTTTGATGTTTCGGTAAAAATTGGTGCTCAAATAAGGCTATATCATGTTTGATGAACTATTTGTACAAGCGAATGCATCGCACTCATTGTTTTTGGAACAAACGTTCTGTTTGATTGTCAAATAATTGCTGCTATGGTACCATGTGGGTCTCCCATTTATTGAGATGATATCCACAATAGTCGAAAACATTTACCAATTAGCATTACCAACCGCTTTGAAACAAAAGGGCAATACAAATGTCTAATTCTGCTGTTAAACTACTTCGATCACAATTTGAACAAACCAAAACTATTTTACAGGGTACGCTAGACGGCGTCACCAGCGACGTGGCACATAAAGATCCAGGTGGCAAAACGGGAACAATTGCCGCAAATCTGGCGCACATTATTTCGGGCATGGATGCATTTATGTTGTCGCAACTGACTGGGAACCCACCGATGTTAGCAACTAGCCATGCCGATAGCCATGGGATGAGCGAACTGCCGCCACAGGGTGCTGATTCTGCTGCCTGGTACAAAAATGTTCAGGTTGATCTGAAGGTAATGCACGAATATGGTTTGGCTGTTTTCAAGGCAGTGGATGATCATCTTGCAGCCATGAGCGATAGCGATCTGGAAGAGATCGTTGACATGGGTAGCTTTGGCGAACAAACCAGAAGTTGGCTCTGTACACTTATCCTGCTTAATAATTCTTGGCATACGGGTGAAATTGCTGCTATTAAGGGGATGCAGGGGATGCAGGGCTATCCGTTTTAAGGATTCGTTCGGTTCTTGTAACAGTCTCACTGGACAGATAACCAGAATAGGTAATGTTTACATTTGTAGTTGTGTTTAGTACGCACAAGTCGCACGGTTGTGCGTACTAAACACAACTTTCTATTCACCCTCAATTGAGGGTATTTGAGCAAACAAAAATTGACTCGTTGGCCCGCGCTCCTCCTCGGCAATAATCCACGGCGCAAGGCAGGCCGCATCCTCCACGCATGGATCGGTAAGTGACTGCATAAAAGCAACTAAATCCGCAACCTCGCTATCAGACAAACTCACATTTTGGATCATATCTTCTTCCTCTGCGCGATTTCGTTCTAACTGTGCTATAACGGCAAGCGTATTTTCCTGTATATTTTCTACTGGAATAGCCGGATCGATCTGCGTCATATCATAGGTATTGCACGACTCAATCGGATCAAGATGGTGACGGATAATTCCCTCTAATGTTGAAAATGCACCATTATGCCCATACGGGCCTGTTACTGCAACATTGAGCAACGTTGGCGTGCGGAATGTGTAGAGATCCGTCAGTAGCTTTGTCTCGCGGAACCGCCCTCGATCCGCACCTACGATGTCGTCTTCCTTACCATCCCCAATTTGTGGTATGGCCAGCAGATGGAACTGTTCATCGGTAAAGAAATCGCCAACATGGCAACTGGCGCAGTTGGCACCACCCGCATCATCTGTATTATAAAAAAGTCGTGCGCCTCGCTTGGCAGAGGTGCTCAACGCATCGCTGTCACCCTCAATGTATGCCTTCCATGGGGTATCGACGAAGATCTGAGAGCGTTCATAAGCTGCTAGTGCTGTTGCGATCCGCTGCTCGTTTATATATTGCCCACTTTCATCCGCTGCACCAAATACTTCCCAAAATTGATGATTCCACTTGTCGTTTGTTGTTTGCACCCGCGCTAACTGTTCCGTGGTTAATTCATCGGATTGACTAATGCGCATGGCCAATTGTTGTCGAACTTCATCATTGCCGCCGATGTCGGCAAATTCATAGCCACGCATCTCGTCGCGCGACGTAACGGGGAAGCGACTTTGGGCAATTACAAGATCCGCGCCTGCGTTTGGATCAGCTACACCAAACGCGACATCGGGTGTGCGAATGCCAACGCCATCCGCACCGTTTTGTCCGACTGTTTTTCCCAGACTCTCAACCCGTCCATCCCAAAATAGCACCTGATCCCACATGCCAATGTTGAAGGTAGTGGGTGCATTGCGCGGCACGTTGGGCCTGCCCGAAACGTGCGTCCGCCCAGGGCCAAGTAGATCTGGCGTATGCGCACCGATGCCGATTGAAAGCGCTAAATCGTCGCCTCCGCCCAGCAGTGGATGGTGGCACGAAACGCAGGCCACATCCATATCGCCGCCCAACGCTTTAGTAAAGAAGAGTTTCTTGCCGAGTTGCGCTAGTGGCGTGTCAATGGCTGGCAAATCGCGATTTGTGGAGGGGTCGCCCGTAAGTTGATTCAACGCAATAAGGTTGCGCAACTCGGCATCTATGTCTGCCCCACGGGATTGCTTGATTGCGCTGCGGGCAGTATTTTCGCTGCTTGTAGGTATGTTAATTTGGCAGCTTACCAGTAGCGGGACAGCTATGAGTAATGGCAAAAAGTAAATGAATACGCGTCTGTTTTTCTGATTCATTAGATGCTCCAAATGGTCGAGGGATGCTAATCGGATCACAGCAGAAAATTGCTATATTTGTGTCTAGTGCATCGTCAAGCCTAAGAATACGGATAATTCGTGTGATTTTTCTTGGCGGAGACAGCAATGGAAGGTACACGCAGTTAGGGCAATCCACACCGAAGCCAGAGCATTTTAATGCTCTGGCTGTTACCGGAAATTGGCTAAAAGACCGGTTATGCAGATGATTGTTAGTGCGCTTTAGCGTAGTTTGCTATAGCAGACGGCAGTTCCAACTGTCGTTAGATGCTATCGTTTAAACACAAGGGCTTCTTGGTATTCGAAGCCTGCATCGAACAAAAATTTTTGTATCTTTTTGCGGCCACGGTGAATCAAGAGATAGATTGTGTTTGGCGTAACGCCCATCTCTGTGGCGAGGCTGCTCGTGCTTTCCCCATCTATTATGCTGCGAATAAAAACTATTCGAGTTCGTTCGGGCAATTTATTGAGGCTGGCTTGTACTACCTCATAAAATTGACTACTTATGAGCATTGATTCTGGCTGCCCAAGATCTCTATTTAGGATTGTGGATACCGACCGATCTGACAATGGTTCGACGCGAGACCAACGCGCCTTGCGAAACTCGCTGCGCACCAAATTTAGTGTGACTGTTGCTGCCCACGTTGTAAATCGCCCTTCAGCATGATATTTTCCTAGTAGGGCGAACTGGTTCTGCACCATTTTTTCCATAAATTGCTGCGTAAAGTCCATGGCGAGATCACACAGTTCCTCATTGCCCAAATAATGAAGACGCATGAGGTTGCTGTGTTGTTTTCGTAGGTTGTTATAAACAACAATAAACAGGTAGCGCGATAAATTTTCGATTGCCTCTTCTTGCTGTATGGGACCTTTCGCGCCAGAGAGATCAGCAATCCACTCTGCATTGTTTCGTTTCTTGTGACCAAATTTTGTGTAAATCTCATTCATTATGACACCTTCTCATCTTTGGTTTTGCATTGAGCTATTCCAAAAAATTAACCATAAAGTTTACTAGGCTTCTAAGATGGCTGCTGGTTTTTCCGACCCAAGCGCATGTAGGTAACTTTTTGGAATGGCCTAAAGAACGAGTGTAGCGGATGAAGCGTGCTAAAAGCGTTCCTCAAACGTGAAATTATTAGAGAATCGTGAATTTTATGAGAGATTTTACGAGATTCAAGAATATCTTCTCAATAGTTTGGGTGCTACTGGCTCAGCATAAGCCTCGTAAAATCGCTCGCATTGTCCTTCTTTATCGTCAATGCCATGGCGGTTGATACTAACCTGCGCTCGGTAATCGCGCTTGCGCAACGCCCTGACGTCGAGCGCATTGCGGCCAACTATCCACTAGCTCCCTTATGAGACACAGCGCAGAAATCAGTTGAACAAGGCTCCGATTTTGAAAATGAGCTCATACCAAACTGGAATGGTTCAACCGGATCTCATGTGGTGGACAGAGTGCGATGCACTATTCAGAGAATTGTTCGAGCCAGAATCCAGTATAGAACAGTGCAACGCACTCAACATAGAGGACCCACAATGACTCATTTCCATGTCAACCACATGAGATCCTGAAGAGCCACTGGAATATTCTCAAAGTGGGTGCAGATCGAGTCTGGCGCGACCTAGACATACTAGGGCAGGGTACCGTGGTGGCGGGCTTTGACACCGGGGTTGAATACCAACATTCAGCGTTGGTCGAACAATATCGGGGTAATCTGGGCAACGACGAATTTAACTACAACGATAGCTGGTTCGAACCCGGTGAGAGCCTTTATCCCGATGGTTAGCCTTGGCGCAAGCGAATCGAATATGACAGCAGATTGTTTGTGCAATACGCACGGTACACACACAATGGGCACTATGGTCGGGAATGTCTCTGAAGATGGCGCGAGTGGTATTGACAGCAACTCAAATCGTGTGGGCATGGCCCCATGCCCACACGATTTGAGTTGCTGTGCTTGGCATCTGATACGAAACTATGACTAGTGGGTTAGGGGACGACCACTTTTATAAAAATAATCTGAACAACCTGTATTTTTAGGCTTGACGTTACACTAAGAGTTCATTCTGCGAGCTCCCCCCGCAATTTCTCAGAGACTCGAATTTCATGGCAATTGATATAAAAGATGATGGCTATTGAATAAGAGGCATATATAACAACTTCTTTTCTGCCTGAATTGTCGCATCTCCCTCGTCTATTTCTTTATCTTCTCTCACACTATTTTCTTCAATTTCATCATCCTCGTTGCTTGTTGGCGAAGGCGTTGCCTTTTGCACTGTTTCATCACTGATAATCACTTTTGTCGGCGTATTTATTGCATACGGCGTATCTGTTGGCTCACTGGTGGATATTAATGCTGCTGTCGATGTAATGGCAGGCACAGTAGTCGGTATATCTGTTGCTGCGGTAGTTGGTACATCTGTTGCTGCGGTAGTTGGTACATCTGTTGGTGTGCTAGTTGGTACATCTGTTGGTGTGCTGGTCGGTACATCTGTTGGTGTGCTGGTTGGTGCATCTGTTGCTGTGCTGGTCGGTACATCTGTTGCTGTGCTGGTCGGTACATCTGTTGGTGTGCTGGTTGGTGCATCTGTTGCTGTGCTGGTCGGTACATCTGTTGCTGTGC
>ENA-ORXM01000481-ORXM01000481.1-marine-metagenome-genome-assembly--contig:-NODE-481-length-70698-cov-4.942722_pt1 | contig 70698 bp, 53 predicted proteins | sample MGYA00237867_ERZ511480 | MGnify/ENA primary metagenome ERZ511480 (study PRJEB26309, sample SAMN06266103) | marine metagenome | isolation source: Algal blade | place: United Kingdom:Sidmouth, United...
AACCCTTAGTTTAGAATCCCGAAAAAATCGGGACGCGTCTACCAATTCCGCCACAGAGGCAGGTACAATGTTGATTTTTTAATAATAGGGAAATCAAAACCCTTAGTTTAGAATCCCGAAAAAATCGGGACGCGTCTACCAATTCCGCCACAGAGGCAGGTACAATGTTGATTTATAATAATAGGGAAATCAAAACCCTTAGTTTAGAATCCCGAAAAAATCGGGACACGTCTATCAATTCCGCCACAGAGGCAGGTACAATGTTAGAATGCAAAAGTAAGCCTAAATCTGTAAAAAGCCATTTTTTTATGCAAAATTTTCTGAATGCCTTAATTATTGAAATAAAACCCCCTATTTCTTTATTTATTAATAGACTCGACAACTTCATAACTGCATTCTTTGCACAATTCTTTAAAATGAATTAGCTTTAATGAGATTATCTAAAAAACCTCTGAAAAACATGAAAATATTCCTTTCCCTATTTTGTTTTATTATAACATATTCCCTTCATGCTCAATTAGACGAAGCATGCAAACTTCAATTTGGGACTAATTTAAGCGGTGTGGTTGACTATGGTACGGAGCTGCCATTTGTTGATCTAATGCACAATGCTAGGATATGGTACACCAAAGACAATGGGAATCCTGCTGACCCTTTTGACTCAGGCCATAGAGACGAACTGTCTTACAGGTCAGATGGATATCCAACTCATGTTCCACAACAAATAGCTGGTTCAGAATATGATCAACGAGTAGTGACAATATGGGCGATCACGGATGGATGGCCTGCTGGGGGATATACTGTATTATGGGATGGGACAGGTGAATTAAGTTTTTGGGGAGGTCATGAGAATTTAGAACAGACCAGTGACAATCGAATCGTGTTTGACTTTTTAAATCCAATAGATAATGTTCTTGAGATGACCATTGTGTCCTCAGATATAAATGATCCGATTCATAACATCCGTGTACTAATGCCAGGGACTGAAACGACTTATGAATCAGAGCCTTTTTATTCGCTTTGGCTAGAAAAGTTATCAATTTTCCCATCAGTTCGATTTATGGATTGGGGAACGACCAATAGTTGGGGACAAGCAGATAATTGGACGTGGGACGACCCAAATCTTTTTGCTTGGGAAGATCGTGCACAAATGGATCATTATACTTGGGCAACGAATAAGGGTATCCCTTATGAAATGATGATTAAGCTAATGAACGATTTTGATATTGATGGATGGGTATGTACTCCTCACCGAGCAAGTGATGATTATATTGAAAATATGGCTGAGCTGTTTGAAGAAAATTTAGAAACAGAAAGACATTTGACTTTAGAATACAGCAATGAAATTTGGAATTGGATTTTTGGACAAACCCAATGGCTCAATAAGTATGGTTGTGAACAGCAAAATGTTTCTTGGCCTGAAGGAATTGTCCCATATGTTCAAAACTGTTTAGATATTTGGTCAAATGTTTTTGAAAACGAAATCGATAGAATTACTCGTGTGGCTGGAGTGCAAATCTCCTGGCAAGATGTAAGTAATAGAATGGTAAATAATTTAAGAAAAGGCAGCTTTGATGCTATCACACCGACATTCTATTTTGGTTTGACTGAGGAAGGCGATGCTGTATTAGATGATTTGGGTGAGAGCGCTACAGTCTCTGATGTTGCCTTTTATGCAAGAGAGGGGATGGAGCACACAAAAACTTGGTTGGAAATGCAAAAAAATGAATTGGCTGATCCATTAGGTGTTCCATTGATCTTTTATGAAGGAGGTCAGCACATCACACCTAATCCATTTGGAGAAGAACCAACATATTCGCAAGCGCTGTTAGATATTCAGAGAGATACTGCTATGTACAACATGTATATAGAATGGTTTGATTTCTTACGTACCTTGCAGGAAGGCGATAAACCTCTAGAATTAATGAATTTTTCTTTTGTTGCTGGTCGAAGTGCAAGGTTTGGGAGCTGGGGAATTTTGGAGACGATGGGGCAGGATACAGAATCAATTCCAGCGCCAAAGTATGCTGCAATAATTGCTGCTATTGAAGCTTGTGATTTAGATGTGTCCGCAGAAAAAACGATCTACCCCTTAGAGGAATACAAAGTCTTTCCTAATCCTGCAAGAGATTTTATAACTATTTCTGGAAATCTAGAAAATTGTGAAATCAGCATTATAGATTATTTGGGACAGACAATATTTAATCAAGAAGTTAATGCAAACAGTGTTACGCTAAATGTTGGGAATTTAACCAATGGAAGCTATATTCTGCAGGTTAAAAGTGAAGAAAATCAAGCCGTTAAATTGATAACGATTTGGAATTAGACTATTCTTTCTTTGCAGCATTCACCAGATCCAAGGCAACATCTATGATCATGTCTTCTTGACCTCCCACCATTTCACGTTTGCCTAGTTCATTTAGAATTGTACGTGTATCTAGTCCGTATTTTTTTGCAGCACGTTCTGAATGTAATAGGAAACTAGAGTATACTCCAGAGTAACCCAACGATAAGGTTTCTCTATCTACTTGTACTGGGCGTTGTTGTAATGGTCGTACGACATCGTCAGCAATATCCATGAGTTGAAATAAATCAGAATTGTGTTCAATCTCCATTCTATTCAAAACTGCAATTAAAACTTCAAGTGGACAGTTGCCGGCACCGGCACCCATACCTGTCAAAGAAGCATCTAAACGAGTTGCGCCTTCATTCATAGCCACTATGGTATTAGCTACTCCTAGAGAAAGGTTATGATGACAATGGATTCCAATTTCAGTTTCAGGTTTTAATACTTGTTTAAATGCTCGGATTCTGTCTCTCACACCATCCATTAGTAAGGCGCCTGCTGAGTCTGTAACATACACACACAAGGCACCATAATCTTCCATCAACTTTGCTTGTTTGGCTAAATTGACTGGATCGTTCATATGGGCCATCATTAAAAAACCAGAGACATCCATGCCCATATTTCTTGCTGCATCAATATGCTGAGCAGAAATATCTGCTTCCGTTGAGTGGGTAGCGACTCTTACTGACTCTACTCCTAGGTCTTTAGCTCTTTTTAAATCTTCAATCGTTCCAATACCAGGTATAAGTAGAGTGGTTAATTTAGCATGTGTCAAATGTTCAGCAACACCTTCGATCCATTGCCAATCTGTATGCGCACCAAAACCATAATTAAAACTTCCTCCAGTTAATCCATCCCCATGGGCGATTTCTATAGCATCTACTTTTGCTTTATCCAAAGCAATAGCGATGTCAAGTATTTGTTGTTTGGTGTATTGGTGTTGTATCGGATGCATGCCGTCACGTAGGGTAACATCCTGTATATATAAATTAGGCATTGATTTATTTATTTTTGTAAAGATTTAATTTTCGGTAGCTCCCATTTCTACAAATTGATCTGCGGTAGTCATAGCGGCTGATGTCATAATATCTAAGTTTCCTGCATAGGCAGGCAGATAATGTCCAGCACCTTCCACTCTTAAGAGGATGGTCGTTTTTAAGCCATGGCGATGTCCCAGTCCTTCAATGTAAACCGGTTTGTCTTCTGGAATATCATCAAACTGTACCTCTTGGTGAAGAGAATATCCGGGTACATACTGCTGTACTTTAGCTACCATTTTGTTAATACTATTTCTTATGGCTTCTTTATCTCCTTGTTCACTAAGTGTAAAAACAGTGTCTCTCATGACAAGTGGAGGTTCCGCAGGATTCAAGATGATCAATGCTTTACCTTTGTCAGCACCTCCTACTTCTTCAATCGCATGTGCTGTTGTTTCTGTGAATTCATCTATATTTGCTCTTGTACCTGGTCCGGCAGATTTGCTAGCTATCGATGCTACGATTTCTCCATAATGAACTTTTGCGATTTGATTAACAGCTGCTACCATTGGAATGGTAGCCTGGCCTCCGCAAGTTACCATATTGACATTTCTGACATTATGTGTTTCATCAAAGTTGACGGACGGAATTAAGAAAGGGCCAATTGCGGCAGGTGTTAAATCAATAATTCTCTTGTCGGGATATTTTTCAACGATCCCCCAATTATAGGCATGTGCTTTGGCAGAAGTGGCATCAAAAATAATCTTTATGTCTTCCCATTCTGACATTTTTTCTAAACCTGCTATTCCCTCAGCAGTTGTTGCAAACCCCATCCTCTTTGCTCTGGCTAAACCATCAGAATTTGGATCGATACCAACCATGGTTGACATCTCTAGGTTCTTAGATAGACGTATTACTTTTATCATCAGATCGGTACCAATATTTCCAGGGCCGATGATGGCAACCTTCGTTTTTTGCATTATTTGAAATTAATATGAAAAAAGCAATTTGCTATTTTTATTGATATTGATATTCTTTGAATTTTACAATTTTAAAGGTAAGGTAATATTTTGGCTTAAAAATTAAAGTGTTGTGAATTTACTACTCAAGAGGCAGTTAATAGTGGTTCCCTTTATTATGATCGCAGCTTTGTCATAATTCTTTCTGTTAGCTTTTCTGGAATATTGTTGATCCTTGTGGGAATGATGTTTAATCTATATTTTAAAGAAAAGTCGGTTTAAACTGCATAACAGTTTTAGATAATATTACCGAAATTGTCTAGAATTTATCTTTTGTTAAATAGTAATTTTCAAGATAGCGGTCTAAACATTTTGGTTAAATTGCGGCCTTTATTTAATCAAATTACTTATAATTAATGACAGTAAAACAGATTGCCAATAGATTGGTAGAACTTTGCAGAAAAGGAGAGTATCAAACAGCTTATAATGAGCTTTACTCTCCAGAGATAGTAAGTGCTGAGCCAGCAGGCGCACCAATGCAAATTGTGAAAGGTTTTGAAGGAATCAAGATGAAAGGAGCTGCATGGAATGAAAACATTGAAGAGATGTTTGGTTCAACTGTAGGAGATCCAATCGTTTCGGAAGATCATTTTGCAATTACCATGGCTATGGATTATAAGCCTAAGAATGCACCAAGGTTGAATCATTCTGAAATCTGCGTATATCAAGTTAAAGAGGGGAAAATTGTGCGAGAAGAATTTTTCTACGGACCAATGCCTACTGCTCAAAAAGGATAGTAGATTTTTTTATTGGCCATTTGTTAGATCTAATTTTCGAATGGCCAATAATTTTTAAAGTTTTTGCAAAATAAAAAGGTTTACATCAAAATACCCGCCTCTTTTTTAATTGCTTCTAAAGCCTTATCATAAGTCATCACCTTCTTTTCATCCAGAACCTTCATTAAAGCATTAGACAATTCTTTTGCATTAGCATCAGGATTAACAGTGTCGGCAATAAGATTGATATTATTAATGGTATCGTCCTTGGTATATTTTAAGATCTCCCAAAGCTGATTAGAGACATATACTTGTTGCGTAATATTATGCTCGTATTCTTTCTGGATAGCAATCATCATAGCATATCTGAGTGCAGAAGCATTCGTTTCCTTGGTCTCAAGCCTCAACAATAGTGCAGGGATTGAAATTCTTTCGCAGAATAAGGACAATCTCTCATAAGCTTGAAGTCTTATGGGCAAACTTGATGATTGGTTCTTTTCCTTGGTTTCAAGCAGCCTCATTTGGTATTGACGATCAAGAAACTTGCCCATTACCTTATAAATGGTAAAAAATACAACCAATGCTGGCACAGATATTTTGACTATTTCTAAAATTACTTCGATTGCTGGATTCATTCAATATTTATTTTAGGACGCAAAAGTACGCTACTATTTTAAATAGTAGCAAATTTATTTGAGCTCTTTTGATCAATAACGATTATAAATCAATGAGTTACAATGATATGAAATAAAATATGTCAAAAATAGGAACCACAATAGCTATTAACTTGTTTGATTTATAGATAGATTTGTACTACAAACTTAAGATATGGCAGAAATAAAAGATATATCAACTCAACCTATAACTTTGACAGCAGGAGCTATCAAAACTTTAAAGCGCATAATGGAAGAACAAAAAATTCCAGAAGGACATGGTTTGAGAGTTGGAGTAAAGGGTGGAGGTTGTTCAGGTTTTTCTTACATACTTGGGTTCGACGTCCAGAAAGACAAAGATGATTCGTTTGAAATTGAAGGATTGAAGGTTTTTATGGAGAAATCCCATGCTATATATTTAATCGGAATGGAGATTGATTGGGTAGAGGGTTTAGAAAATCGAGGATTTTCATTTAATAATCCAAATGCTACAGAGTCATGTGGATGCGGAAGTTCTTTTTCAGCGTAATAAATAAGTTTACCTATATAAATAAAAAAAGGCCCGCTTAAAAGCGGACCTTTTTTTATTTAAGCAGATTCTATTGCAGCATTTATGATATCCATGCACTCTTCAGGATTCTCAACTTCCAATATGAGCTGCTCATAACTTTCGTTAATGAGATCCACGATTATTGCATTTTTTAGATCATTCACTGCCCAAAAATATTGCATCTTATTCTTTTGAAAAGTTCCAGCTTTAAGCATATCTGGTACATCTTTGCCAGGAGATTTGTTACCTTCCCATGTTTCTAAGTACTTTGCATTTTGATAAGCCGACCTTATATTTTTGGTAGGAACACTTATTCTATCTTTGAAAACTAAGGAGGTAGGAAATCCAGAAAGATCAAAGATTATCTTTTCTGTTTTTTTGACAAGGGTAACCATATATATTATTAAGGTGAATTAATTGCTATAAATATAAGCATAGAATCGGCAATTCCTAATTATTCTAGTCAAGTCAAGAAAAATAACCGATTTTATTCAGTTATATAGCGATTAGGATAAATTTTAGTACATTAAAACATACTTTAAAGTCTTGGTGTGCCCATTTTCGAATTCTATTTTCACCAGATATGTTCCAGATTTTAAAGATCCTAGATCTATTTCCTGAATAATTTTATTTGAATTAATCTGATCACAGCTAATAAATTGGCCGCTTAAATCAAAGATGGTTAGTTTTTCAGCCCTGTAAATTGGAGAATCTATTTCTAGATTAAAAATGTTTTTCCCAGGATTAGGAAATAAAGTAATTGCGTTTTCATCAATAATTTCTTCATTGGCTGTTCCTAATCCAAGACTAACTCCTTCGGTATAAGTACAACCATTTTGATCCGTAATAGTGAGTTGGTAAGTCCCAGGGAGGAGATTCGAAACCATCGCAGATTGTGTTCCAAAATTCCATAGATAACTATATTCTGGAGTTCCACCTATAGCTGTTGCAGTTATATCACCTAAGTTACTTCCTCCTTGATCAGGTTCGTTGATCTCGAAAATAATATCCATTTGATCTGGTGTTGTTACTCCATAGGAATAGATAGATGAACAAGTTTCTGCATCTGTGACAGTGACTATATAAGTTCCAGTACCAAGTTCTTGAATATTTTTGGTAGTCGCCCCGTTTGACCATTCATAAGCATATGGGGGAGTACCATTTTTTACATCGATACTTATAAATCCATCTTGATATCCAAAGCAGGAGACATCTTCTATAGTACTTGAAACTTCTAATAATAAGTTGTTTAGATTTATTTGAATTTCTCCAACATTCATACAGCCATAAGAATCAGTCACACTAACTTGATAATTTCCAGAAGGGATTTCTTCAAGGGCAAATGTAGATTCTCCGGTATTCCAAATATAGTTATATGGAGGCTGCCCGCCACTTACATCAATTGAGACATCAGCTTTGTCAGAACAAATTCCGACAATAGAAGATTGAAAGTTTATTTCAATTGGGCTGGGATCCTCAATCACTTCCTTAATGATGAAAATGCAATCATTAGCATCTGTTATTGTAGCTTGGTATATTCCTGAAGCAATGTTATTAAGTGCCGAAGAAGTTTCTCCTGTGCTCCATAAGTATTTAAAAGGAGCTGTACCGGAATCAGGAATCAATAAAATCACACCATTAGAACCACCAGTACAATTTATTGATTGCACAGCAGTATTAACTTTAAAAGAGGCACAATCTGCAGATTCATTATCTACGTAAGCTTCGCTCACTATTTCGCATCCATTAGCATCTGTTACAGTTAAGAAGTAAATACTACTGATCACATTGTCAATGTAATTTTCATTTGAACCGTTGCTCCATGAATAAGAATATGGAAAAATTCCACCTTGTACATTAGCAACAATACTACCATCTACCGCAGTTTGAGAAGTTTCATTTGAGACATCCAATGAAACAGAGATAGGTGGTGGAGATATAATGTTAATTGCTTGGATAACTTGACATGATCTGGCATCTGTAACGGTGATACGATAAGTACCATTTGGTAAATTTCCTATTCCTTGGTCAGTTTGTCCAGTGTTCCAAATATAAGAATAAGGAGGTACTCCGTTCTGACCACTTACCGCCGCGAAACCATTATATTGATCAAAACAATCGTTATTTGCAACAGTAGTACTCAAATAGAAACCTTCACAACCTTGAAAAGGACCATCAATTTGTATGTCATCTACAAAAGTACATCCTTGCACATCGGTTAATGTCATCTGATACAATCCTGCTGCTACATTATTTATACTCGCAGTTGAGCTGCCATTACTCCATGCAATCGTGTATGGAGGTGTTCCTCCGGAAGGGTAGGCTGTCGCCGAACCATCATTTAGAGCAAAATCTGATACATTCGTTCCGATTAAAACAGCTCCTAAAACTGGAGGCTCATAGATGCTTACCGCGGTGATTGTTTCACAATTATCTTGATCAAAAACACTGACACTGTAATAACCACCAGATAAATTGTTGATAACTTGAGAATTCTGTCCAGAATTCCAAAGGTATGCGTAAGGTCCACTACCATTGGTAACAATTACTTCTGCGACACCATTATGAATTCCGCCGCAAGTCAAATTAGCAGTCGAAATAGAGGCGCTAAATCCTAAACACTCCGTACCCAGTCCTGCGATGATTTCTATGTTTGAATTTGTTGTACAGCCATTGTTATCTGTGATGGTGACAGAATAATTTCCTGGAGGTAAATTTCCAACATATGCAGAAGTTGCTCCATTACTCCAATTATAAAAATATGGAGGTGATCCACCACTTACATAAGTTGCTATATTTCCATCGCTTGCTCCTCCAATGGTTTCATCATTAGTACCAAATGCTACATTTAAAGGAAATGGTTGATTGATAGTGATTGATTGGATGACTTCACACCCCTTACTGTCTATAACGGTGACTTGATAAACACCAGAAAATAAATTATTTATAAGAGAGGAAGATTGACCTGTATTCCAAGCATACTCGTAAGGGCCAGTTCCATTTTGTGGATTGACAGAAACAGAACCATTGTTTCCTGCGTGACAAGAAACACCTACTGAGTTTATGCCAAGAGTTAGACCGTTACAATCAGTTTCGTCTGGGCTGATTGTAAGGAATATTGGTGTACCAGTAAGTTGAATATTTTGATGTCCAACTGTGGTAGATTGGCCAGTTATAGCATAATCCCATTCCTTTTTTGTTAAAGTGGCTGACCCGTTTGCAGCCCAATTAATAGATTTAGGAAAGGTATAAAGACTTTGAGATTCTTCTGATCTATCTGTGTGCGTTTTTGCCCAGAGTACGTATAAGTAGTCACCTTCGCTGTTCTTAAAGGCCCCTCCTCTTATATTGGAAGGTAAATTCATAGAAGCAGTGTGGCCATGATCATACCAAAAACCATTCATGATGTCAGAAGCGGATTTAAATCCAATTCCGAGATTTGTCCTTTCAACAGTGTTTGGATTGGCTCCCATTAGATTTTTATATAGCCCCATGAAAAAAAACAGGTCTGAATTTTGATAAATCTCTCCCTCGTTTCTCGTTTCACCTAGATGAAACAGGTGTAAATGTCTGATCTTTTGTTGACTACAAAATACAGCTAACTTGATCGCATAATTAACTTGAACTTGATCGCCACCAAATCTTTCTCCAAAACCAAAACGTGGCATATTTGTCTCTGTACAAATGAATTCTTTGGAAGGATAGGTAACATCATTGTAGCCAAATTTATTGGTCACACTTTTAAATAGCTCGTACCTTTCTTGAAAAGCATCTATAGCTTCATCAGTGTGTCTTGAATAATCCCAGTTTTGGATGTCATTATTCCATTCTCTAAAAGCACTTGAAACATGCGGGTAGTAATGAAAACTACATACGTCAAAATAAGCACCTCCTTTGAGCGGATAGTCAGCAGAAACTTCTCCTCCATTTGGGTTATCAGTGTTTCTCATTATGGCGTCTAGAAAACTTGGATATCCAAGACCACCAACACAAACATAAGCATCAGGATCTAAGGTTTTAACTACATCGTATGTTATTCGTAGCATTCTAATATACGATTGCACTGGAGCATTAAGCCATAATAGATCGCAAGGATCAGGATCTTTGTCCCACCAACTATCAGGAGTCCCTGAAGGACTTTGGGCGTTAGCAGTACTAGAGAAATCTGGCTCATTCCAAACCTCATAAAATTTTATATGGTCTCCATATCTCTGAACTACTTTGTATACATACGCAGCATAATAGTTGTTATCGTTGTAAGGAGTCCCATTGGCGCCACCATCCCAAATTGGTTCATAAAGATTTGCAAATATTTTCGGTTCAATAGTTGGGCAATATAATGTTGGATCAGTATGGAGAATGCTGGGATTATTTAGAAACAATGTGAGGTCATCCATTCCTAGTTCATCATAATAATCAAAAGCATCATCTCTAATCCCATAACCAAAATGTTCTAGGAACCAATCTGGTAAGGAAGGTCTAATGGTCTGAATGCCGACTCCAGGAATATTCTTGTTAGGAGCTCCAGCTGAAAGTTCGGCTAATTGCTCATCCGTCCAAGGAATTGGACCACCATTTTGATAAATATCTGTTTGATAAGCACCTGGATTTACTCCAAAATGAAAGGTACCCGGATAAGGTTTGACAACATCATTGGCAGAGTAATTTACTTGTGCAGAGCTAATTTGCGGAAAAATTATACTACATAAAAGGATGTAAAAGAAGAATCGGAAATTTCTTTTATTTCTCATAGATAAATTGCGCTTAAATTATCAATAATAAATAGGACACTGACTAAGCAAATAGGGGACTGTTTAAGCTTTTTTGTGGACAGAGTCAAATCTCGACTATAGGATTCACAAATATACTACAAACCCAATAGATTATAAAGAAATTTGGCAACCATAACGTATATAATATTATAAGACATATACAACAATTGTTGACTATTTTGAATTTTCAGGATGTGAGCGATGTGTGTAGGTTTAATCTTAAAAATACTTACCTTTAATCCCTTGGATTGTAGACTTTATCCAAAAGTATTTGTAGATATAAACCTTTGATTTCCAATGCAGAATAATCTTCTGAAACGCCTCGTTCCACACATAGTAGCCTATTTTATCTTGATGGCTGCAGCTTTTATATTTTTCCTACCATATTTTACGGAAGGAAAGTCTTTGAATCCACCTGATACGCTGAGGGCTCATGGTATGCAGGGAGAGATGAAAAAAATAAAGAAAGAGACTGGGACGTATCCATTATGGACTAATTCTATGTTTGGGGGGATGCCAACCTACCAGATACTTCATCCAGGAAGCGGAAATATGACCAAATATATTTATAAGTATGCATTATTGGCTCAAGGTATTACGAAGCCACCATTTGTGTGTTTGATGGCAATGTTTTGCTGTTACCTAATGTTTTGGGTGATGAAAGTGGATTGGCGGATAGCTATTTTCTGTTCTTTTGCCTTTGGAATGGGAACTTATTTCATGGATCTGGCAGAGGCAGGTCATGCGGCCAAGATGGCTACCTTGGGTTTGGTGCCCGGTATGATTGCAGGTGTTTTGTTAGTTTTTAAAAAAAAATACCTGCTAGGAGGTACAACATTTGCATTAATGGCCTCCATGAATATTTATGCTAACCATTATCAAATTACATTTTATGCGTTTCTCATTCTAGCAATTTTTGGAATTTTTCAAATCGTAAAAGCTGCTAAGACAAAAGAATGGGGGCACTTTGTGAACTCTACCGGAATTTTGACTTTTGCATTGGTCATAGCCATTTTGTGCAATCTTTCTCGTATGTGGACAACATATGAATATTCTAAAGAAACGATACGAGGGAAGTCAGAATTAAGTGCAAAGGCATCTAAAGGAGATGGATTGGATAAAAACTATATCTGGGGATGGTCTTATGGAAAAATGGAATCAATGACTTTGCTTGTTCCAAACTTTAATGGTGGAGGTACTTCTCAAACATTCAAAGGAACAAAATTTTATGACAGATATTACCCTGCTGTCAAATCTCAAATGTCTCAACAAAATTCTAGAATGCCTGCTCAGGAATTGAGAAAGAGGGCGGAGCAACAAGTGGCTATGTTGTTTTATTGGGGAAATCAACCTATGGTTGGGACAGCAATTTATTTCGGTGCAATTATATGTTTCCTATTTGTATTGGGTGCATTTATAGTGCCTGGAGAGATGAAATGGTGGCTACTGGTATCAACTTTTTTTTCGCTTTCATTAGCTTGGGGAGGCAACTTTTTTTTAAACGAAATATTTGTGGATTATTTTCCATTATTCAATAAGTTTCGTGCAGTCTCCATGGCTTTAGGTCTGACCATTTTAACTGCAGTCGCATTAGCTGGTTTAGGGTTGCAAAAGTTTTTTGATGGAGAACTATCTGCAGAGTCAAAAAAGAAAGCCTTACTATTTTCATTGGGTGTAACAGGAGGATTATGTTTGTTGGCAGTTGTGTTAAGCGGTACTTTACAAATGATCGGGAAAAATGACGCTCAAATGGGACAAGATCTAGCTTCATTGATCCAAGAGGGAAGAGGGAATATAATGCGGGCAGATGCTTTAAGGAGTTTGGCTTTTATTTTGTTGACGGCTGGAATTTTATTTGGAGGACTCAAAGGAAAGTTAAAGCCTTTTGTAGCCGTCGCTTTAATTGGGTTACTTAGTACTATAGATATTTGGATGGTTAATAAGCGAACAGTATTTAGTGATAAGTATGAAATGCCAAAAGTGAATGAAGTAGAACCTCAACAAGTTGACAAGCAATTGATGGCAGAAAAAGATCCTCACTTTAGAGTATTGGATTTGAGAGCGGACCCTTTCACTAATTATCGTACATCCTATTTTCATAAAAGTTTGGGTGGATATCATGCTGCTAAATTAATGCGTTATCAAGATCTGGTAGAGAGATATTTAAGTAAGCCTTCAGAAAATCGACACATAGTTGGCATGTTGAATGGCAAATATTTCATACAAGGTCAAGGAGCTGAAGGACGAGCAATGTTTAATGATAAGGTTTTAGGAAACGCGTGGTTTGTTAAAGATTATCAAATTGTTGAAAATGGTGATGAAGAAATGAGTGGTCTTGCAAATCTTAATCCTGCTAATAAAGCTTTAATACAAAAAAGTTTTGCATCATCATTGGATGGATTTAAAATTCAATATGATAGCACCGCAACAATTAAATTGGAAAGCTATCATCCTGACAAAATGGTGTATAAATATTCAGCAAATTCAGATCAATTAGCAGTATTTTCTGAAGTTTATTATCCACCTTCTAAAGGATGGAAAGTATACTTGGATGGTGTTGAAGTAGGACCAATAATAAAAACGAATTTCTTATTGCGAGCGTTGAAATTACCTGCCGGCTCAAACAAGACCTTGGAGATGAAATTTGAGCCTAAGTCGTTCTATATTGGAGAAATGATTTCAATGGTTTCCTCTCTTTTATTGCTTCTTCTTTTTATTGGATCTATATTTTTGACTTTTAAGGATAGGGAAGTCCCCGATTCTAGAAATTTAAAGAATGATCTATTGGTAACAAGTACACCTAAAAGCACGTTAGTTAAACAGGATAAAAAACCTAGTGAAACAAGGAAAAAAGAAGATAAGAAAGGCAAAAAGAAGAAGAAAAACCCTAGGTAACAATAGCTGATTTAGCAACAAGAAAAAAATACTGCAGGAATGCTTGATTTAAACGGAAAATCTATTTTAATAACTGGAGGAACTGGTTCTTTTGGAAAAAAGTTTGTGGAAGTTATTTTAAGCAACTTTCCAAAAGTAAAGAGGTTGGTTATCTTTTCAAGAGATGAGCTGAAGCAATATGAGATGGCTCAAACTTATTCTAAGCAAAAGTATCCTGCGATTAGATATTTCATTGGAGATATAAGAGATGCAGATAGATTTAAAAGAGCTTGCAAAGGCATCGAGATAATAATCCACGCAGCGGCAATGAAACAAGTTCCAACTGCCGAGTATAATCCAATGGAATGCATCAAGACAAATGTCATAGGAGCCCAAAATGTAATTGATGCTGCATTAGATTCAATTACCATAGAAAAAGTTGTAGCACTTTCGACAGATAAAGCAGCAGCACCCATCAATTTATATGGCGCTACTAAATTGTGCTCAGATAAATTATTTGTAGCAGGTAATAATATGCGTGGAAGACCCACACTATCATTCTCTATAGTCAGATATGGAAATGTGATGGGGTCGAGAGGATCAGTTATTCCATTTTTTATGGAGAAGAGAAAAGACGGTGTTCTCCCAATTACAGATCCTCGAATGACAAGGTTTAATATTTCATTAGAAGATGGAGTGAAAATGGTCATGCATGCCATAGAAAATTCTTGGGGAGGAGAAATTTTTGTACCAAAGATTCCTTCCTATAAAATCGTGGATGTAGCCACAGCTATTGGTCCTAATTGTGAACAAAAAATTGTAGGCATAAGACCAGGAGAAAAAATTCATGAAGAAATGATAACTGAGGCGGATTCATTTACCTCCGTTGACCTTGGTAAATATTATGCCATTCTACCACAAGTACCTACCTGGTCTCGAGAAGAGTATTTAAAGAAATTTAATGCCAGAGCAGTTGAGCCTGGTTTTAGTTATAACTCAGGAACCAATACAAAATGGTTAAATCCTAATTCCATCAGAGAATTGATTATTGAGCATGTTGATTCTTCATTTTCAATTGGACAAAGAGTATGAATAAGCCAATTCCATATGGCAGACAAAATATAACTGAGGAAGATATTAAGGTTGTCGTAGAAGCATTGCAACATGATTTTCTTACACAAGGACCTAAAATTGCTGAATTTGAAAATGAATTTAGCAAGTACATAGGGTGCAAATATTCTGTTGCTCTAGCAAATGGAACAGCTGCTTTGCATTTAGCAGCAATAGCTTTAGGGGTGGATGAGACTAGTACGGTTTTAACGACTCCAATTACTTTTGCAGCATCTGCAAACTGTATAAAATATTGTGGAGGGAAAATAGATCTTGTTGATGTAGATCCAGAAACAGGATTGATGAGTATACCAGCATTGAAAGCAAAGTTGGAAAGCAAACCAAAAGGTACCTATCAAGGTGTAATCCCAGTAGATCTATCCGGATATCCGGTAGACTTGGAAGAAGTTAGAATTCTAGCTGATGAATTTGATATTTGGATCTTGGAAGATTCTTGTCATGCACCGGGAGGTTTTTTTATTGATTCAAAAGGAGTAAAGCAAAAGTGCGGGAATGGAAACTATGCAAATGCCGCAATATTCTCTTTTCACCCAGTTAAGCACATTGCATCTGGAGAAGGTGGAATGATCACCACAAATGATAAAGATTTATATGAAAAGCTTTTAATTTTGCGAACGCATGGTATCACCAAGAATCAGGATTTAATGGAAGAGAATCATGGAGGTTGGTATTATGAAATGCAAATGCTTGGCTATAATTATAGATTGACTGATTTTCAAGCCGCTTTAGGAATTTCTCAATTAAAAAGAGCGGAAGCTAATTTAGATAAAAGGCGAGCGATCGCTTTACGATACGACGAAGAACTAAGAAACTTAGATGTAATTATTCCAAAAGAAAAATTTGGACATGCTTATCATTTATATGCTATAAAAAGTAAAGATAGAAAAGGCTTATATGATTTTTTAAAGTCAAAACAAATATATGCTCAAGTACATTATATCCCGATTCACTTTTTACCTTATTATAAAAACCTAGGTTTAAAAAAAGGAGATTACCCTAATGCGGAGGCTTATTATTCTAAGTGTTTAAGTTTGCCCATGTATCCGACATTGACGGATGAAGAGCAGGGGTATGTGATTGAGCAGGTTTTGGAGTATGAAAAAGTGATAGCTTAAAATAAATATGAAAACCTTAAAAGCACATCAAAAAAGTACTCAAAAGAGTCAATTAGAGAAGAATATAAAAAGAAAGCCTGTTTACAGAGCTTCTGCGATTTTTCCAATCTACCATTCATCGGAATATTCAACCAAAATTCTATTTATGGGATATTGGATGGTTAAAAGACAAATAAAAGAAGTAGGTCTGTTATTGACATTGAGAAATCAAAATGGTGAGATTATTTTTAGACGGAATGAAGTAATTTCCCAAATTAAAGCCTACAATTATGAGGTTGGTGTCATTGGGAAAACTTACATGACAGAATTAGGATTTTCTGAATTACAAGGGTCTCTAGAACTTGAAATATTTTCTACAAGAGATTTAGTTTTTCCTTATCCAGCTTTCGTAGTTTGTTATTACAATGATATCTTTTCTTCTGTAGTCCATACTACTGGTAGAGTTTATAATGATATTGAAGATCTAAAAGAAACGAATGAAAGAGAAGTTGAAGAATCAGGATTTGATATAGTGAGTACAAAGGAAATTAACCCATTCTTTTCATTTGTCAACGGTCCATTGGAAAATAATTCTCCAAAAATAGGTATAACTTTGTTGAATAAAAACAATACTGATATTCATGATGTTGTTGACTTACCTGCTATTAAACCTTATGAATCTGTTTCAATTAATATTTCAAAATTGATAAATTTATCTTCTTTAAATCACTCAAGAGGAAGTGTTTCCATAAAACACAATTTTAGGGGTTTTTTTCCTAGATTTATAGCAGGTAATATTCGTAATACAGAAAAGAAAATTTTAAGTATTACACATACATATTACAACTGTTCAACTTGTTTTGAAGAAAGTGATTATAGGCCAAGGAAAGATTCAAATTATAATGATGCCAGTGTTCTTATTCCTATATTTATAATTGCTGATAAGTTTACGGAATTAGTACTTTATCCAATTTTCTCTCCAAGTAGTTATACCTTGTCATTTGACTTTTATACTAGAGATGGAGAAAATATTTTCTCCATTGACAAATATAAAACAATATCCAAAGATTCTAAAAGTCATGAATTTATCAATTTTAATGGCCTTTTAAAAAATGTGGATCGACAAAATGAAATTGTCAGTGCGAGAATAAATACAAACTGGATTGGGGTAAGAATTCCAACAAGATTAAAATTTGCTTTAAATGTTGGGCAATCCAAGAATGTAAATTTCCCCTGCAACATTTGTTTTGCTCCGAAGCTTGGAGATCCAAGAGTTGACCTAAAACCGAGTACTTTTAGATGGTTACCATTGCTAAATATTTCAAAAAGTGTTGCTGTAATTTATAATAGTAGTCCACAAAAAGTTTATAAAAGAAATGCTCAAGTTAATATTAAAATATATCGTGAGAAGGATGAAAAATTTTTAGAGTACAATGAGGTAATACAACCTTTTGGACAAATAAAATTTGAACTTTTTAAAAATGATGAGATTTTGGATTTTTTAAATAACAAGTCTGGATGGCTCACTTGTAAAGCTGATAATCCTCATGTTAATACTTGGTATTTTGACTTTAGCGATTCAGGTGCAGTTGCAGGTGATCATGGGTTTTAAATTATTAGTTATAAAAGAATAAAATGATAGAGCTTCCAGATTTTGAAAAACCTTTCTTTTATGAGAATAATCACTACTTAACAGCAAATGTTAATAGAATGAGTAAGGTACTGACACACTACGAGTTGTTTAAAAAAACAATAGATATACCAGGAGAAATTGTTGAATGTGGTGTATTTAAGGGAATGTCATTAATTAGATTTGCAACATTTAGAGAATTGTTGTGTAATCCGAATGCAAAACAGATAATTGGCTTTGATGCTTTTGGAGAGTTTCCGGAATCAGATTTTTTAAAAGACAAAAAGCCGAGACAAAAATTTATTAATGATTCAGGAGAAGAAGGAATAGGCAAAGATCAATTAATTGAGGTTTTGTCAAAAAAAGGAATTAATAAGAAAATAGAACTTATAAAAGGAAATTTATTAGAAACCTTACCAAAGTATATTGAAGAGAACCCACATCTTAGGATATCGTTATTAAACATTGATGTTGATGTTTATGAGCCTACAAAATGTGCATTGGATTATTTGTTTTCCAGAGTTGTGAAAGGTGGAATAATCATGTTGGATGATTATTCAAGCGTTTTTCCAGGAGCAAATAAAGCTGTTGAAGATTTTTTTATTGATAAAGATTATAAAATAAGAAAGATGCCGTTTGCGGTAACCCCTTGTTACATAAAAAAATAATTATGAGTTCAAGTATTGGAAATAAAATAGTAAACCAGAAAAGTTCAGGCACTTTCATTGTTCTTGAAGCTGGACCAACTCACACAGGAATAGAAAGTGCTAAACAATTAGCAAAAGCTGCGAAGGACGCTGGGGCGAGTGGTGTAAAATATCAGCTGCTATATGCTGATAGATTAATGGCAGATAAATCTGTTATGTTTACTTACAAGTATTTGGAAGTGGACAATAATGGAGTAGAGAAATTTGTGCCCATAAAAGAACGCCTTTATGATATCCTAAAAAGAAGAGAACTCAGTAAAGAAGAGTGGAAAGATTTGAAAGCATATTGTGATGAGATTGATATTGTGATGTTCACGACAGCCACTTATAAAGATGAGGTAGATTTTATTGTTGATGAATTAAAAGTAGGCAGCATCAAAATTAATTCAGGAGATGTTAACGATTTGGAATTCATAAAGTATTGCGCTTCAAAAGGAGTTAACATTCAATTGGATACTGGCAATGCTGATATATGGGAAATAGAGCAAGCAGTTATAACGGCAGAAGAAGCTGGCTGCACAAATATAATAATACACCTTTGCCCTTCAGGATATCCAACCAAAGAAGAAAGTATTCATTTAAGAATGTTGGAAACACTGAGGTTGATGTTTCCAAAATATGGGATTGCTTTTAGTGATCACTCTCCAGGCTGGGATATGGATATTGCGGCTGTTGCTTTAGGGGCAGACATGATAGAGAAAACGATAACCTTGGATAGATTTACAAAGAGTTGCGAGCATTCGTTTTCATTGGAACCAGATATGGCAAAGAACTTTGTTGAATCCATAAGAAAAGTTGAGCTTGCTTTGGGAGAAAGTAGAAGGACAATTCCTTCGGAAGTAAAAAATAAACGTAAGAAGGCAAGAAGATCACCATATGCAATGAAAGATCTTAAACCGGGGGAAACGATAAAGAGAGAAGACTTTGAATTTAAGAGACCTGGCTTTGGAATCACTTCTGAGGAGTTTGACTACTTTGTTGGAAAATCTGTAAGTAAATCTATTGAAAAAGGAGGCGCAATTAGCTATGAGCATATCTAAGAATAAAATATTTTGCTTTATTCCAGCTAAAGCTGCTTCTACAAGATTAAAGAAAAAGAACATCTTAAAGTTAGCGGGTAAAGAATTGATTTATTATCCAATAAATAATGCTATCAAATCTGGCTTATTTGAGCAGGAAGATATCATTCTTTCTACGGAATCGGATGAGATAAAGCTAATAGCGGAAAAATACGGAGCTAATGTTCCATACCTTAGAGAGGAAAAGTTGGCTAGAGATCCATATGGAGTTGTGGACGTGTTGCTTGACTTTTTGGAGCGATTTCCTAATTATAATGATTATGATTCAGTTTGTATATTGCTGCCGACGGCGCCATTGATGGTGGTGGAGGATTTGATGAGTGCGGTTGAGAAGTTTGAGGGTGGAGGGTTTGACGTTTTAATGTCAGTTACAGAAACGGAGCATAATGCTTACAGAACCATTTCAATTGGAAAAGATAATTTTATAAAACCTATTTTTCCAAATCACATTCGAAAAAAATCTCAAGAGTTAGAATCTACTTATCGAATAAATGGTGCTTTAATTATTATTGATGTAGCGGAATTGGTAATTTCTAAAACGTATTTTCTGCCAAAATGGGGTGCTTATAATATGCCTTCAAATAGATCAATTGATATTGACAACCAAGAAGGATATGAATACGCAAAGTTTTTGATCAGTACAAAACAATTGGATGCGGAAGCCTAAAATATTTTTAAGGGCTGATGGAGATTCAGAAATAGGCTTCGGGCATATAATGAGATTAGTTTCAATTGCCGAAAATGTAAGAGATCATTTTGAATGTTATTTTATTACTAAATCTAGTACTAAATCAATTTTAGATTCAATTTCTAATGTTTGTAAAAAGGTGATTCTGTTACCAGATTTTGAACATTTAAAAGAAGAAGAGATCATTCTCGATATATTAAAAGAAGAGAAAGGTATATTAGTTTTAGATGGATATAATTTTTCTTCAAATTATAAACTTTATATTTCTAAATCTGGAATTAAAATTATCTCTGTTGTGGATAATTTATTTGAAGATTTTAACTCAGATGTTCTTATTAATCATGCTGGCTTTAAAGACAAAGGAATATTTAAGATAAAAAAAACTGCGAAAGTTTTTCTTGGACCTAGATATTGTATGTTGAGAAAAGAATTTTTAACTGGGGCTAAATTAAATTCAATAAATGGTTTTAAAAATAATGTTTTTGTGTGTTTTGGAGCTGCGGATCCTAATAATCATACTTTACATCTATTAAAAGAAAATCAAAATAATCTTCAAGAAAAAGTACTTCAGATTGTTATTGGATCAGCATATATATATGAAAATAAATTGATTTATTTCTTAAAAAATTCTAACCTTAAATATGCCTTACACAAGAATTTAGATGCTGTATCGATGTATAATTTAATGTCTAAATGTTGGATGGGAATAACATCAGCAAGTACAATAGCCTATGAATTTTTATGTACCCGTGGGTTGTTGTTTTTAGAACAAACGGCTGAAAATCAAAACAATATTTATAAGTACTTAATTGGTGAAAAAATTGCCTTTAAAATAGACAAAGTTGTAAATTATACCAAAACTGAAGAAGAGATTGCTATTGAAAATCAAAAAAAGATATTTGATGGAAATAGTGGAGAAAGAATCAGTAAAATTTTTCAATCTTTAATAGATCAAACACAAAAGTAAATTTTTAGGATTATTGATATACTTAACTTGGTTTAAGCTTAAATAGCTCTTAAATAAAATGATATTAAAAGAAGCAAAAATAACTGATTGGAAATTATTGCTTGATTGGAGAAATGAAGCAGAGGCAAGAAAAAATTCTCATACTAATGCGATTGTTTCTCAGCAAGCTCACAAAAAATGGCTTCATAATTCAATAGTTAATTCAAATCGAAGATTATATATTGCCTTTGATAATGAGACCCCTATAGGGACTGTAAGAGCGGATTTTGAGGATGGAAAAGATGTTTATTTATTGTCGTGGACTGTAGCCCCTCAGTTTAGGGGAAAAGGATTTGGGAAAAGGATGGTAAAATTATTAGTATCAGCATTGAAAGGTCAAGCTAAAGCAGAAATAATTGAAGGGAATAAAGCATCAATTAAAATTGCGGAATATGCTGGGTTGATTTTTAAAGAAAAAAGAGAGGATATACTTTATTATTGGATCAAGAAATAGAAAATAAATTTATGCATCACCCCTTCATAATAGCCGAAATGTCCGGCAACCACAACCAATCTTTAAAAAGAGCACTTTCTATTGTAGAAGCTGCAGCTGTGGCTGGTGCGGATGCCATTAAGTTGCAGACCTATACTGCAGAAACAATGACGCTAAAAGGTGTTGTAAAGATAGAGGATAAAAACTCACTTTGGTATGGTGAAGAACTTTATAGCTTGTATGAAAAAGCCCACACTCCTTGGGAATGGCACAAGCCAATTTTTGACAAAGCAACGGAACTAGGGATTATGGCTTTTAGTTCTCCGTTTGATGCAACAGCGGTTGATTTTTTGGAAAAGTTGAATGCACCGATTTATAAAATTGCTTCTTTTGAAAATACAGATCACCCGTTATTAAAAAAAGTAGCTAGTACAGGAAAACCGGTGATCATGTCTACTGGTGTGAGTAAATTATCTGATATCGCTGAGTCAGTTGAAATCTTACGCACAAATGGATGTAAGGATTTGACAGTGCTAAAATGCACGTCAACTTATCCAGCTAGTCCAGAAAAAACCAATATTAAAACAATCCCTCATTTACAAAAACTTTTTAATTGCAAAGTGGGCTTGTCAGATCATACACTCGGAATTGGAGTTGCCGTAGCATCTGTTGCTTTAGGAGCTACAGTTATTGAAAAGCACTTTACGCTAAGTAGAGCGGATGGGGGTGTAGATTCTGCTTTTTCTTTAGAGCCACAAGAATTGAAAGCATTGTGTGAAGAAACAAAAAGAGCGTTCTTATCCTTAGGTGAGGTTCAATATGGGATACAAGATGTGGAAAAGAACTCTAAAGTATTTAAAAGATCCATTTATGTTGCTAAAGATATAAAAGAGGGAGAAGTTTTTACATCAACCAATATCAGAGTCTTAAGACCTGGTCATGGTTTAGAACCCAAGTATTATGAAAAATTAATAGGCACTATAGCTAAAAACGACCTAAAAAGAGGTACGCCGTTAAAACTTGAAGATATTCTTTAAACTCAAACATTAATCAATAGAATCAGTATAATATAGATTGATCAATCATGAAATTTAGACTGATAATTCATAATGCTTAACCGATTAAATAAACTTTCCTTTTTTGAAACTTTCAGAAATATAAGTACTTATTTTTCTGCGCAAGTTGCCATCCAAGCATTAGGTCTAATTTCATTGCCTGTTTACACATATTTTTTATCAACAGAGGAATATGGAATTGTCAATGTTTACATTTCATACTCACTTGTTTTTGCAATTCTTTTAAGCTTAAATTTACACGGAGCGGTATCTCGATATTATTATGAAGAAAAGGAAGATTTCAAATCCTTTATGGGGACAACCTTTGTTTCTACTTTTGTATTATTCTTCTTAAGTAGTTTGGTCATTTTATTTTTTAAAGAAGAAATTTCGGAGGTTATAAATTTGCCTGAAAGAGTTATTCCTTGGTTATTGGGGTTTTCCTTTTTGGGAATAATTTATAGCATCTACCTCCAAGTGTTTGTACCACAAAAAAAATCCAAGTTAGTCTCATGGACACAAGTAATCATGCATTACTTCAAGTTTGGATTAATCGTAGTAGGCCTGTTTCTGATGACAGAGAATACTTACATGGGAAAGATAAAAGGAGAATTTATAGCTATGTCCTTGGTATGTGTTTTTCTACTCTACAAGATAATACCATATATAAAACTAACTTTCAATAAAGAACATTTAAATTACATAGTTAATTATAGCTTTCCTTTGATCCCATTTATTTTAAGTGGCTACATACTTCATTCTTTTGATCAGTTTTATATAAATGCAAAAGTGGGTCAAAGTGAGGCAGGACTTTATAGCTTTGCTTATAAGATAGGGATGCTGTTGGCAGGATTTATAACAGCACTTTTGAATGGTTCAAATCCAGATTATTATAAATGGATGAACGCTTCTGATCATAAAGCAGCGGGAATGCAAGTTGTCAGCTTGACAAAGCTACTAGTCTTGGCAACAGCTTTCTTAGTTTTATATGCTATAGATCTAGGAACATTGCTTGCTCGAAATGATGACTTCCACGAGGGATTGACAATTGTCCCCGTCATAGTTGGGGGCTATTTTCTTTTTGGTTTGGCTCAATTTTACAATCGAGGGATTTACTTCAAAAAGAAAAATATTTATTTAACCGTAATTGTTATGATCGCAGTTATGATAAATATTGCTTTAAACTTTTATTACATACCTATTTATGGATATATGGCAGCTGCTTACACCACCTTATTATCATACTTGGTAATGTTTGCAGTGACATTGTTTGTAACAGAAGTTGTTTTAAAGTTGCCTAGCTTACCAGGAAAAAGAATATTTATGTTATCCTTATATTTAATTTTATTGGTAATAATCTATTATAAATTTGTTCCTCAAAATGCATTAGACCCAGTAGGGATAATTTTTAAAACATTACTATTTGGAATATTAGCGATAATCCTTTATGGAAGACATTTAAAAAACTTAATGCAGCATAAGTAATTAATAGTGATTGATTTAAAAAAAGAAATAGAAAAAATTAAGCGGATAGAAAAAAGTGGTCATCACCTAAGGATGAGTCAATATTATGGGATGGATAATATATTTAAAGCGTATACTGATCTTCCAAGTATTTTGCCTGTCCACTATACTTTGTTTTTGGAACATGGGATCACTATAATGCCTGATTATATAAATGATAAAATTAAAAATTCAAGATCAGAAATTATTTTCGTCAACACTTCCCACAGGAAAAAATATCTTAGTAGTATTAAAAACAAATCAGTTGAAATCTTAGGACCATTAGCAATTCATTATAGAAGAATGAATGGTGTGGTTAAAAGTCAAAATGTCGAGGGTACTTTAATTTTTCCTTCTCATTCTACACACTATGTTGATTCTGTTTTTAATTGGGAAGTATATGCGGACTCATTATTGAAATTGCCAGATGAATTCAAACCATTGACAATTTGTCTCTATTGGAAGGACTTTGTTTTAGGCAGAGAGAATATATTCATAGATAGAGGATTTGAGGTCACAACCAATGGTCATATTTATGATTCTCAGCACATTCATAATACTTATGAGAATTTGAAAAGTTTTAAGTACGTTAGTGGAAATTCTATAACCTCAGCATTTTTTTATGCCATGGAGTTAGGGATTCCTGCTTTCCGGTATGGAGAAAGTGTTACTTTAGATTCAGAGCGGAAAGAAATGCTTATTGTTAAATCAGAAAATGATAATGCCTACATAAATAAGGCATATAGGATTTTAGATATGGATCCGCATAAACAAAAAATTAAATTTAATGATAATGTGAAAGGGTTGTTAGATTTTTATATTGATGAACCAAATTGGGTCACTAAAGATTATGCGAGAAAAATAACAAAAGAAAAATTTATTTTTGACTTAAGTAAAAAAGCATTTAACTATTTAATGCCATCATAACTAATGAATAAAATATTAATAATAGGAGGTTGTGGTTTTATAGGGAGTCATCTACTTGACTTTTATAAAGGCTTAGATGAATTCGAAGCTTATAATGCTGATATCATTATTGATTATGCTGCAGATAAATATTATTTTAATATCGGATCACAAAAGGATTTCTACTCGATTTTTGAGGATATTGAATTTGACTTTTGCATTAATGCTTCTGGAGCAGCCAATGTTAGATTTTCTTTTGAAGAACCACTAAAAGATTATAGTTTAAATACTCAAAATGTATTTTACATTTTGGATGCAATAAGAACTTTTCAACCAAATTGTAAACTCCTGACCTTATCCTCAGCGGCTGTTTACGGAAATCCAAAACAACTTCCGATTAAAGTAACTGATCCAACTATGCCAATGTCGCCATATGGCTGGCATAAATTACAAAGTGAAATGTTATGTACCGAATTTAATCAAAATTTTAATGTAAGATCTGCAGTAGCTAGAATTTTTTCTGCTTATGGAGAAGGATTGAAAAAACAGTTATTTTGGGATATGCACATAAATATTTCTAGTACTGGAAAATTAGATCTATATGGAACAGGGCAGGAGAGTAGAGATTTTATTTATATTAAAGATTTAGTAGACGCTTTACATGCAATCATAAAATCTTCCGAATTTGGTGCAAATGCTTATAATGTAGCCTCTGGCATAGAAGTGAACATAGCAAGCACAGCAGAAATATTTACAAGTTTTTACGATAAGGAGATTCCAATTAAATTCTCTGGAGAAGAAAAAATCGGAGACCCAAAAAATTGGGTTGCGGATATTTCAGATTTAATTTCTTTTGGCTTTAAAGCCAAATATGATATGCAAATAGGATTAGAGCAATATTATAAATGGGTAATCGAAAGAAAGTAGTTTTAGTTTACAATTATAACAGATCTTGGATTGCTGGTGCATATTATATTGAGCACATAGTAAAAGCCTGTATGTTATTGGCCATAGAGAAACAGCCGGAAATTTCTTTCCTTTATAATTCTGAAGAAGGGCTTAAGAGGTTAGAAAAAATTCAATACCCAAATGCTACTTATACAAGAATGAATTTTCCTATTAGATTAGTTAATAAAATTTCATTTGAATTATTTAAATATCCTATACTAGGAAGTTTTTATAAGAAGTATAAGAATCAAACAATCTACCCTTATTTAGATTCACTAGGAGTCAATAATTCAAACAAGAAAATTTATTGGATACCTGACCTTCAGGATAAATATTTTCCAGAGCTTTTCACAGAAGTCGAATTAAAAATGAGGTCTAATTTGTATAAACATTTTGCAAAGAAAAATAGAGAAATTGCTTTTAGTAGTGCCAATGCGGCAAATGACTATAAAAAGTTTTACCCAAACCATAAAGGTAAGGTTCACATTTTGAAGTTTGCTAGCTTAATTCCCCCTTATGAGCATTTAGATTTAAGGAAATTATTGGAGAAATTCAATTTGAAAAAAAATTACTTTATCGTATCAAATCAATTTTGGAAGCATAAAAATCATCTTTTAGTTTTAAAAGCTGTGAATGAATTGAAATTACAAAATCTAGATTTTCAGATCGTATTTACAGGTAAATATGATAGTGCTTCTGTAAAAGGATACTATGCAGAATTGATGAATTTTGTCAAAGTTTATGGTTTGGAAAAATGGATTAAGATTCTTGGATTTATCGGAAGAGATGAACAATTGAAATTGATGAAAGAGTCTATTGCAATTATACAACCATCAAAGTTTGAAGGGTGGAGTACTGTTGTAGAAGACGCAAAGGCTTTGAAAAAACACATATTAGTTTCTGACATTGAGTTACATAGAGAACAAATTAAACAAGGATGTGATTTCTTTCCTGTTGATAATGCCAATATCTTGGCCTCATTAATGAGTACTTATTTAGCTGATCCTCCCAAAGAAAGAGGTAGAGAAGACTACAACAAGGCTGTTCTTAAATTTGCTCAAGATTTTCTTAAGATGTGTGACTAAGCCAAAAAAAACCGATTCTAATTTTTAGAATCGGTTTTTCTGGATATTATTCTATAGCTACTCAATCGCATACCTAACTCCAACATAAACATTCCTCCCAAACACAGGCCCCCAAATCAAACTACTATCAAAATACTTTCCAAATGGATTATCAGCCGAAATAATAGGGTCATCTTGTTTGTAGTTTAATAAATTCTCTACACCTACATATAGATCCAGCTTGTTTGCAAATTCTTTACTTATCTGCGCATTTACCATAAAAAAACTAGGGGATTGATCTTCTCTCTGAAAGTTTCCTGGATTACTCTCCGTTCCAGGGATTCTTTTCGTCCCTTGCCAGTTTAAGGTGGCGTCAAACTTCCAAAGTCCATGAGTTTCATAAGCTAAATTCAAAAACGCACGTTGTCTAGATATTAAAGGTTTTTGTAAAAGACCTTCTCTATATTTAGTTTTAACATCATTGAACCTATAAGCAAACCTCATATCAAATCTCGGCATAAACTCATAATCAAGCTGTGCTTGGATACTACTAGAGTACGATTTTCCAGCTAAATTGTAGATTATAACCTTATTCGGATCGAAATCATAATCCAACACAACTTGATCTTTAAAAAAAGTAAAGTAATAATCCAAACTAACAACGGCATCTCTTCCATTTATCTTTAACAATTTACTTTCGTTAATGCCAAAATTCCATGCAACCTCAGGATTTAAACCATAGGGATTCTGTGGGTCAGATTCTGGAATTAGTGATATCTGTCGATTGGTGGCAAACATACCAGTGTTCTCAGCAAAGATAGATGCCGTTCTTTGAGCCCTTCCACCTGCTATTCTCAAAACATGCCCCTCATTAAGTGCCCATCTCATATGCAATCTAGGGGTAATAAAAAATCCAAAATTATTATGGCGGTCTCCTCTCAATCCTAATACTAAATTAAACTTATCCAAATGGGAATATGTGTATTCTACGAACCCTCCAGGGATTGATTCATTTCTTAAAAATTCAGATCCCAACATTTCTCTGTAATTATCATATTGATAACTTAATCCTATCTTATACTTATGCGAAGCATTGCCTAATACATTTTGAAACATCAAATTTGAATAGAAAGATTTTTGATTTCCGTCATAATTTAATCTACCATAATTCGCTTCTTGATCATGAAGAACACCCGACAATTGAAAGCCTATGGATTTGAAGGGATTGTTTTCAAAGATCTTACCACTCTTTAACCAACCTTCATATCTCTTAGTTTCTATTTGAGCACCCCAAAGGTTTACAACCTCTTGGTTTTTAATTTCGTTAAATCCAACTTGCCCACTTACATTTTCGATATATGTACCTTTTATTCCAAATTGAAATCTAAATCCATCGTCGCCGTAAAATTTCCATCTATTCATAGCAATAATACTTCTACTCAGAGCGCCATCTAGAAAATTATCATTATTTCTGTCTTGCTCTAGAGCATCATATTTGCCATGAAGCAAAGTTCCTGAATACCATTTTTTACTTATGTTATGTCTCAAAATCAAATTAGCTTCAGTCCGACCTGCTTCATTTGCGTAAAGATTTAAATACAACTTATCCATATCTTCTGGCTTTCTAATTTCTAGGTTGATCTGCCCAGTGAAGCTTTCATAACCATTGGCAACGGATCCAGCTCCGAGATTTAATTGTATTCCTTGGAGCCATGCTCCCGGCGTATAAGTTAGTCCATAAACAGCAGCTAAGCCTCTTATGTAAGGAATATTTTCCCGCATGATTTGAACATATGGACCCTCTAGTCCTAACATTTGAATCTTTCTTGTTCCTGTCACGGCATCTGTAAATGTAACATCAATTGCGGGTGTGGTTTCAAAACTTTCTGCCACATTACAACAAGCAGCTTTGAGTAATTCCTTCTCACTAATGTTTTGAATCTTGATAGGATTTAGATATGAAATTTCTGTTGTCTTTTTTCTGTGCACCACTTCTACTTGATCTAATAGAATGGCATTGGACAAGACAACTGAAATCATGCTTTCTTCTTTCATGTCAATAGTGTCCGGTTGATAGCTCACGTATGAAATTATAATTTCACTCGTACTGACAATTCTATCTAATTCAAAATGGCCATCGGAATCTGTAGTTGTACCACTGCTAGTGCCAAGCCAAGAAATAGTGGCTCCTATCAGCGGTTCTCTATTTCCAAGTTTATCTTCTTCGTATATCATTCCACAGACTTTATTTTCTCCATGATCATGACCATCATTGACATCAGAAAATACATCACTGTTTCCATGATCAAAATCAGCTGAATTAGGATCACGATATTTGCAACATCCAGGTAGCTGATTATAGGCCCCTAAAGGAGCTTTTTTGATTTCAGTATCGTGACCAGATTTGGCGATGTTTTTATGAAGAGTCTTTTCTTCATAAGTTGGAATGTGTGAAACAATTGTCAATTCTTGCTGATCGATATTGTAAGTTGCTTTCATTACACCTACCGAAAGAATTGCAATCGTTTCAATTCGATCTTTGCATGAACCACAAATACCACTGACGTTATATCGCAAGGTATCCAAAAATGGGTTGACTTCTTGACCGTGTCCTTTTTGAGATATCGCAATCAACAAAATGAGCAAGATCAAGTATTTTAATAAATACTTCATGTTTAATAGCTTAATTAATTAGAAAAAATTGGACTAATTAAGCTTGTTTGGGAGGCTGCCAAATAATGATAGGTAATTCAAAAGTATAGCTTTTAATAAAGTCAGCTACAGTTTGGGTACAATTCTCAAAAATGCGAGAAGAGGTCTCTTCAATTGAATTGTACAAAATCGGAGAAAAACATGTTGCGCACTTGCATTTTGAACCACATTCGTTTGCTCCATCTTTTTCAGGAGAATGGGAACAACAAGTTTTTACCTCTGAGCGATTTTCTGCAACCAGTACTTCTCCTAACGTAGCGGTACCAGAACAACACTCACCTGAAGTGAACGCTGATCCTATATTTGGAAAAGCTATTAATATGGCCATTATGATTGCAAATAGTCTCATCTATGAAATATATAACAAATATAATGCAAAGGTGGTTCTGATGCTGCTTTGGAAGTGAAAAATAGTCATAATTAGAACCAATTTTAACCTATTTCATGTATTTTTGACTAAAAATTATAAGCTAAATTCAAGTTGATGCCCATTCTTGTATAAAATTCAGAAATAGGAGCAGAGGTAACACTGAACGAATTTGGGAAATATTCATAGAATGGTGCTAAGCCAATTTCATAATTTGAAGTCATTGAATAACTAAAATTCAAAGATGCCAAATAGGAAAGGCCTAGATCTGTTTTATAGTGATTCGAATTTGTCACATCACTCAGATCCTCGTATGAATTTCCAGTTAAAGTCCTTCCTTGTGAAATATTTCGGAAATTCATATTGACTCCGAGCTCCGGAGATACTTTCAACGCATTTAAATTAAATTCATAACCAATAGCCAGTGGAACAGAAAATATTTCATGAGAATTGTAATGCACGATATCCAAAGCTAACGTTGTTTCCTTTTTAGCAGGACCGTTCGATATAAATTCTTGACCATTTGCATCTGTATAGATTTCAATAATTGCATTTTGTTCAGTTCCAAAAAGTGAATGATTGTCATTAATATTCAATCGCTCGTTTATTCTCTTATATGAAATACCAGAAGTTAAATAAAAATTTGATTGGTGCATTGCCTTCAAGGCCAGTGCAAAATTGAACGTTTCTAAACTTGTTTCCGTATTTGCCTTTAGGGCAGTAAAGTCGGGCCCAAGTTCAGAAGTTGCATTCAGATTTTTATTGGTGAAACCTATGCCGGAAATTAAGTTAATGCCAAAATGAAATTGTGGCTTACTACTTGTATTGATTTTTTCGATTGAAATTTTTTGATGATTAAGTTTTATAGATTTAAATTCCTTTTGACTTTCGTCGAAAGTCATTATTTTTAAAAAAGCAAGTGAAGCAATTGAATTAACATCAGTTGTTTTTGCATTTTCTCGAATGGAAGAAAATTTGGCTGTGTTAGAATCTTGATTGTAACCGATCGGAATCGGCCTCTCTGTAATATTTTTTTTCTGAAGTTCTTTTATGTTGGATGTATTTAATTCGCCTTTTGAAGTAAATTCATCGCTAGGTAAGGCAATTTTATTTGAAGTTAATTTTTCCTGAGGTGTTTTCGCTTGTATTTCCTTTTCCGATAAAACTGGTTGCTTTTTATTTTGTTTTCTTGGTTCATTAATAAAGGCAATTTTATCTGAGTTTTGTGCTTCAATGTTTGAGGTAGGGGACTCAACAAATTTTGGGGCAGAGATTTCCTTCTTGTTCGAAATTAAAGTACCTGTTGAAGGCTGCAACAAGAAATAAGAGATTCCTACAGAACCTAAAACTAGTAAAGCTACAATCCAAATAAGATTTGACGATCTATTTTTCTTCTGATGAATTTCAGGCAAGACAGATTGCCACATAGCCTCTACATCCAAAGGAGTAGTATGCTCCTTTATCTTTTTTGCATTCCTTCGTTCAAAAATATTCCACTTCATGCTGTTTGCTTTTGCGCATTCAAAATTTGTGATTGCAATAATTTTCTTGCCCTGGCTAATTGTGATCTCGAAGTACTTTCTCCAATGTTCAACATTTCACCAATTTCTTGATGACTATAACCTTCAATGGCAAATAAATTAAAAACTTGATTATAGCCAACTGGAAGCTTATTAATGTGATTCATTAAATACTCAACATCCATTTTTAAAAAAGCCGATGGGATATCATTTATTGGTTTAATATTGTCCAATCCCGAAAATTCTTTTTTAAAAGAACTCTTGTCAAAATATTTTAAGGCTGTGTGAATGACAATTCTTCGCATCCAAGCCTCAAATGCACCCATCTCTCTATATGTAATGATGCTTTTCAAAATTTTAACCAATGCCTCTTGCAAAATATCTTTAGCATAAGATTTATCGTAAGCATATCTTTTGGCAACAGACAATAGCATAGCGGAGTACTTGTGTACAAGTTCTCGCTGATATTTCGGCTGTTGCTTCTGACAGCCTATTATGATGGTCTTCTCGTCCAAAGATTTGTTTGCTTCTTTATCTATGTATGCTATTTTCTAGTTACTATTTACTATCTGCTAATGGAAAATGTGCAACTCATATTATGACTTTCTCTCTCGATTTGATTGTTAGGATAATTAACATCAAAATCTAAAGTCCCTATAAAATTACCTTCTATTATATGATCTTTTACCTTAGTTATTGCAAGCGAAACATCGCAACGAGTATCCTGATTTAAGCAGATCGACTTATAAAATAAAGGGTCGTCATTAGACAAAATATTATCAGAGTTGTCTAATTGTACAAGTTGTAAATATACTTCATCAGTATAATTTCCTTCTGTTAATGGCAACCTGATTTCAAAGTACGATTTGGTTGGGTCAGATTCCATGGGGATTCTTGCAAAAAGAAAATTGTTAGTATGGTCTTCTATTATTTCTACTTCATCAAAAGTAAAAGGAGTGCCATTCAATAAAAACGATACAGAACTCGTAAGTGCACCATCGCAAACTATGATGTCATTACAATTAACGTAAGTATCTCTTGTTTTTTCGAAAATTTCACTTTTGGATTTATTATTAAGATCTATAAAGTAAAAATTTAGATCAGCAGTATTACAATCAAATATATTGAGTTCAAAATTTTCACTCTCTTCTATTGTCATCGCAATCAACTGATCACCATTATTGATCATACAAGCTGCATTTTTTAAAGAAAAACCATTGCAATCAAATATTGACCCAATAATTGAAGAAGAAGAGGTATTTACTTCCACAATAAATTCTCCTAGGTTTTTATCGGTTACAAAATTCATAAGATCCTCTTCTCTAATACTTAAGTTGCATTGATCATGAATATGGATTCTATTCAATTCGTTTCGTGGAATGTGTGCAGAAAAATAGCCATCGTTATCTGTAACATCGTAAGCTAATTCAATTCCTTCTAGATCTGTTATTCTTATTTTGGAAGATGGTATAGACCTTTTATCTTCATTGATATCTTTAGAGATCAATTTACCTTGAATGTAAACTTGTTCGTAAGCTTGACCTATTGTTATATTACCCAAGGTTTTCACTTTGATTTCATAACTACCAACATTCAACAATGACTCTTCGCCTTCTATCCATTTACCAAATTTTTCTGTAGCATGCCAAGTTGAAATTTTTATCGGAAGGTTATTCTGTTCAATGGTAGAAGTTGGGATGGAAACTAATAATTCCATGTTTTCATTTAGGAACAGTTTATTTCCTGCAGAAGATTCTACTTCAATGATTAATACACCTAGACTTCTAATGCCTACCTCAACTTGCGAGTTATTTATACCTGAAAGAGCTCTAGGTATAATTTCTAAAAAATCATCACTTTTACTATTAAACCATTTAGAAAATAAATGAATTTCACCTTGGTAAGGTGTTCCATCACTATTATGAAAGGCATTTGCAGGGATATCGATTTCTATATTATGTCCGATATTTAAAGTAGCAGATTGATTCGTTTTTAATGTTTGTGGGAGGTCCTTTCTAGTAAGCACCAATGTGATATTGTCTGTGGTGTTTCCCTTACTTAAAACTGTTGTAGTTTTATCGAAATAACCTGATTTTTCAGAGTGGATCAAAAAACCATTTTTGTTGAATCGTTGATCTGTTATTTGAAAAAAACCAAACTCATCACTCAACTTGATACTTTCAGGAGTGGTAATTCTAACCCCACTTATAGAATTTAATTGCTCATCAACAACTTTTCCAAAGACAGAGCCATTGTTAACTATTTGAGGTTCTTCAATTTCTTCAGAGATAATAATTGTCCCATCTTGATTATCTCTATTACAAGAATTTAACAGAGCTAAGGCAAAAAATAGGAATAAGAGGTCTTTCAACACTGGCTTTTACTTTTGAAATATGAAAATAAAACTACATGGATAGGATAGAAGTATCCAGTTTGTATATAATGGTATACAGATTGAGTTTCGCTGCACATAGCCCTATAAAAATAAGAAATCCCTCAATAAATACTAATTATTCAAGAGTTCTTGCTATAAAAGGCGACTTTTTAATTGTAAGCCTTGTCTTTTCGGCCATCATTTGCATTTTTTTCTTATCATTTCTGTTCCTTTGTAACAAAAATTATTGATTTTGATACATAAACCTATATCAGTCAAGAGGTCTCCAAATAGTGATGTTAAAGGACCATTTTGTCTACAAACTATAAAGACTTTTTTAAAATCAACAGCTAATGGTGATACTAATAGCGCATTATAAAATGATCTAGTAAAATCTGAAGAATTCAATATTTCAATGATCTATAAAGAAAACAAACCTGAGTTGGGCGTTTTTCTTGCAAACGTTCTAGCTTTTCTACTTAGCATATTGATTGTAAATTACTTCATGATTCAAAGTCTTTGAAAGAAGGATATCTTTGGTTTATATTTAGCGAACAATGGACTCCGATAGCTTAATCTATAAGATTATTTTTAATAAAGAATATCAAATTCCTAGACACATATTTTTTTGGTGTTTTATTTATATTGATGAACTTATTTCATTTATAGGACTTAAGCCACCCTTGAATGACTATTCAGATTTTTTCTTGGTCATACTATTAAATGTCGGTATAGTCCTATTTAATCTGTATTTTTTGATGCCGCGATTTCTTTTAAAAGGAAAGATCATTTTATATTTAGCATACAGCTTGTTTTCCGTATTATTAGTGATTTCAATTACCCATTTATTTTTTAAAAACAATTTGGAAAGGGATTTTAATATGGTTTCCTCTATTATTTCTGAGCTAACTTTCAATATTACGCTGTTGGCTTTTGCTGTTGCAATAAAAATTTCAAAACATTTTTTCACGGATCGCTTGAAAATGGAGGAACTTAAAGAAAGCCAAATGCAATCAGAATTGGCTTTCCTGAAAAATCAAGTTAACCCTCATTTCATGTTTAATACTTTGAATGGCTTATATGTAATGTCTAAGAAAAATGATGATAATTTATCCAATAGCATAATGAAACTGTCCGATTTGATGCGCTATCAGATCTATGAAGCAGAACACAAAAAGGTTTCCCTGAAAAACGAAATTGAATACCTACGAAATTACCTGGGTCTTGAAAAAATGCGCCGCTCGGATCTGAAGGTGACTTTTAAAATTGAAGGAGATCCATCATTTAAAGAGATTTCACCATTGCTTTTGATCTCATTTGTTGAAAATGCATTTAAACATAGTTTTACCCTTGGTGAAGAAAAAAATAACATCCATATCACAATCATTCTAGACGGGGATGATCTCCACTTTGAATGTGTCAATAACATTGGTATCGCAGAAACCACAGAAGGTGGAATTGGGTTGAAAAATGTGAAAAGGAGGCTAGCTCTATTGTATCCTAACAAGTATAAGTTGAGTATAAAAGAATATACAGGCTTGCATAAAGTAAATCTCAGTATAAGATTAGAATGATCAATAATACATTTATTGATGATGAACCATTTGGCAGAGAGGGATTGTTCTCAACGCTATGTAAATACCATTTCTCCAAAAAAAGGAAGAATTTCAAAACGCCTTACTTGACTCTGATTGGGAAAATTCCAATGAAGTGGATATCATTTTTCTTGATAACGAAATGCCAATTTAAAATGGAATTAAATTTATCAAAGCCCTGAAAAAAAGACAACAAATCGTTTTGACAACTGCTTATCCACAATATACTTTAGAAGCGGTAGAACTAGATGTTATGAATTGTCTCACCAAGCCAATAAAATTCTATAAGTTTTTTGGAGGCCGTTAAAAAAATAAATGATATTGTTGCTGCCAAGAAAGCACCTGAATCAAACTTAGAATCCTATGATACTACCTTTTTTTACATTAATCAAGTCTGACAGATAGAAACAAAAGATGTAAATGAGCTAATGGTTAGAAAAACCAAAGTTCCATTAGGCGCAAGTTAATTGAGAAGCTTATATTGCCGATTTCGCCCCTACAAACCAAATTTTAAGAAAATAGTTACCGAATTTAAAACGATACCCACCGAATTTAAAATGGATTTTCAAATTAAATATTAATTTCTTATTGTTGAGAAATTTCTTTGAAAACTAAACTATATCTTGTGGAATCGGATAAATTAATCAATCATAATTTTAATATTTCAAGTTTGCAACAACCTAGTGACATATTGCAAAGGTTCTTTGGTTACAACACATTTAGGCCTCAACAAAAAGACATCATTGAATCTATCTTATCAGGAAAAGATGCGGTTGTTTTAATGCCTACAGGAGGAGGAAAATCAATCTGCTATCAAATTCCTGCGATAATGATGGATGGTACTTGTATCGTAGTTTCCCCATTGATCTCCTTAATGAAAGATCAAGTGGAGGGGATGAAGGATATTGGAGTAAAAGCAGCCTGCTTAAATTCTTCTCTATCTGCCCAAGCTTTTAGACGGACATTGGAGACTTTTGGCAATGGTGTATTAGATCTCTTATATGTGTCGCCAGAAAAATTGATCTCTGAGGGGTTTTTGACTAAGATAAAAAGTCTAAAAATCAATATGTTTGCCATTGATGAAGCGCATTGCATTTCTTCTTGGGGACATGACTTTAGACCTGAGTATACAAAGCTGAAACAGATCAAAGCCAAATTTCCTAATACTCCCATAGTAGCATTAACCGCTACAGCGGATAAAATTACAAGAAGAGACATTATTAAGCAGTTAAATTTATCTGACCCTGCTACTTATATTTCATCTTTTGATAGACCCAATATTTCATTGGAAGCAAGACCTGGTCAAAAACGCATAGAGCAGATATTATCGTTTATTCAAAGAAGACCTGGGAAGGTTGGCATTATTTACTGTTTAAGCAGAAAGAATACAGAAGATGTAGCAAACAGACTTCAGGCAAAAGGGATCAAGGCAATGTGCTATCATGCGGGCATGCCATCTGATGCTAGATCTCAAGTTCAAGATCTCTTTCAAAATGATAACATCCAAGTTGTTTGCGCGACCATCGCTTTTGGAATGGGCATCGATAAGTCAAATGTTAGGTGGGTCATTCATTATAATCTACCACAAAATATAGAAGGATATTATCAAGAAATTGGGAGAGGAGGAAGAGATGGTGCAAAAGCAGAAGCTTTAATGTTTTATAGCTATAGAGACTTCACGATTTTTAGAGATATATTTAATAAAAATGGCGGAGAAAATTTAGAATTGAAATTATCCAAACTAGATAGGATGATGCAATTTGCTGAATCTCAAATTTGTAGAAGAAAAGTACTTCTTAATTATTTTGGCGAAGATCTAAAAGAAAACTGTGGTAATTGCGATGTATGTACTAATCCACCTGAGTACATCAAAGGAGATATCATTGCTCAAAAAGCATTATCTGCACTCACAAGGATGAAAGAACGAGTTGGAATGGGTCTGCTAATTGATGTCTTAAGAGGGTCAGGAAAAAAAGAGATCTATGCTAGAGGTTTTGATAAGATAAAAACCTTTGGGGCTGGGCGAGCACATACCCAACATGAGTGGCAATATTTTATTCAACAGATCATAAATAATGGGTTATGTGAAATAGCCTACGATCAAAAAAATGTATTGCGAATTACCAAGGCTGGTAAAGATGTTCTTTTTGGTAAAAGAGGTATCCAATTGGCAAGTCTTGAGAAGAAAATTGCTAAACAAAAAGAAATTGCAGCCTCACCTAGAGTTTCAAAAACTAGGACTCTACAAGAAGAGTTATTTGAGCGACTCAGAGCATTACGAAGACGTTTGGCTCAAGCCAAAGGTGTGCCTCCTTACATCATCTTTACGGATAAGTCTTTGGAAGATATGGCTAAGAGAAAACCGGTCAACGATATCGATATGAAAGAGGTATCTGGCATGGGAGAAAGAAAGATGTTTTTATATGGTGAAGCATTTATTCAGGAGATAAAAGCATTCATGATTGAAAAAGGTAGGGCAGGGGTTAAAGTAGCAGGAGCCACCCAGCAAATTTCATTGGATTTATATCAACGAGGCATTTCCGTTTCGGACATAGCAAAAGAACGTGGATTGGCTGAAAAAACAGTCACAATTCATTTGGCAAAACTTTATGAAAACGGCGAAGATATCGACATACATAAATTTGTTTCTAACAAAGAACTAAAAATCATCCAACAAGTTGTCGGTGCTTTGAAGGAACCAATTCAGTTGAAAGATATATTTGAGGCCCTAGACGGGAAAATAGATTATGATAAAATTAGGTTTGCTATGGCTCATATGCAACGTAGGACAAATTAATTTTATGTGTAAGAAATTGAGGATTATTCTACTACAAAGCCAAGCCTAAAATTTTGACAAAAAAAAACCTAACGACCGTGAGTTATTCCCAGACGTTAGGTTGAATATGACCCCGCTTTCGCGGAGTGCCTCCTATTTCCTACGTCTTAAATCTTCCAAATACCGTTCCAATTCAACCAAGTCGTGTATGAATACTTCTCTTGCTTTTGCGCCTTGAGACCCGCCTACGATTCCCAATGCTTCCATCTGATCCATTATTCTTCCAGCCCTATTATAGCCTAGTTTTAATCGTCTTTGAATCATAGAAGTGGACCCATGCTGATTGGTCACAACCAGTTTTGCAGCTTCTTCAAAATTTTCATCCAGGTCAGCATATTTAAGTCCTTTGCCTCCTGAAATTTCATCTTGATCATCATGAAATTCTGGTAGATAATATGGCTCCGGATATCCTTTTTGATCTCCTATATAGTCCAACACTTTTTCAACTTCGGGGGTGTCGATAAACGCACATTGCAATCTTACTAGATCTGATCCATATGATAATAACATGTCTCCTCGACCAACCAACTGGTCTGCTCCACCCGTGTCAATAATGGTTCTTGAATCCACCTTCGCTGTCACCTTAAAGGCGATCCTTGCAGGGAAGTTAGCCTTGATCACACCTGTGATGATATTGACAGACGGTCTTTGAGTGGCAATGATCAAATGAATTCCTACAGCTCTCGACAGTTGTGCGAGCCTCGTTATCGGCGTTTCTACTTCCTTTCCAGCAGTCATGATCAGATCTGCAAATTCATCAATCACTAAAATGATGTAAGGCAAGTATTTATGTCCGTTGTTAGGATTGAGTTTTCGATCTTCAAATTTCTTATTATACTCGTTGATGTTTCTAACCTTGGCAGCCTTCAAAAGATCATAGCGCTCTTCCATTTCAATATGCAAAGAGTTAAGCGTATGAACGACTTTCTTCGTTTCCGTTAAAATTGGTTCTTCAACCCCAGGAAGATAAGCCAAAAAGTGTGCTGCCAATTTTGAATAAGGAAATAATTCCACCTTTTTAGGATCTATTAACACCAGCTTTACTTGAGAGGGATGTTTCTTGTAGAGTATGGACATCAGGATGGTGTTAATACCAACTGATTTTCCTTGTCCCGTTGCACCCGCAATCAAAAGATGAGGCATTCTAGCTAGATCGGCTACGAATACTTCATTGGATATTGTTTTTCCCAAAGCGATCGGTAAATCCATTTTAGCATGCATGAAACGTTCTGACTTCAGTACTTCTTTCAAAGAGACTATTTGTCTTTTCTTGTTTGGTACTTCTATACCGATTGTTCCCTTTCCGGGAATGGGTGCGATGATTCTTATTCCCAAGGCAGATAAACTAAGCGCTATATCGTCTTCTAGGTTTTTTATTTTTGAGATCCTGACTCCAGGAGCTGGGATGATCTCATAGAGCGTCACGGTAGGTCCGATCGTCGCCTTAATTTTGATGATCTCTATCTTATAATTAGACAATGTCTCTACAATCAGTTCTTTGTTTGTTTCTAACTCCGCTCTATTGATCTCAACCTTCTGACTATCGTAATCTAGTAAAAGATCAAAAGTCGGTCCTTCGTATTTGGAGAGGTCTAAAGTTGGATCATAGGTTTCTAAGTGTTTTTCATTGTCTTCAACGATGATCATGCCCTCACCAGGCCCCGAAGGCGTTGGAACAGAAGTAGTTTCTTCAATTTCTAAATTGGGATTGCCAGAAGCAGATGTTTGAGGCCGCGGTGCTGGCTCATCTAATTCAATTTGAAGTTGTTGCCCTTTATTTTGAACTTCTGTAGTGCTATCCTCTGAATCTGCTACAGGTTTGTTGAATTTACCTGCAAAAGTCCAATCATCTTCTTGCACGTTTTGTGTTTTAGGTTTTACTAATGAGCTGGTATCAGAGACGATGGTTCTCTTTCTATTGATTAAAAAAGATGGTATCAATCCAGCAGCCCAACTTTTAACTTTCGTTTGCACTTTGCCCAGTTGCCCCTTATCTGCACTGATTTCATTCATATCAGGATTCAACCACCATATGCCAAAGGCTGCAATACCAGCAAGAATCAACAAGTATACACCAATTTGTCCCACTAAATTTGTCAGCCAAGAAGCCAGTGTTGTACCAAACCCACCTCCTAAAGGAAATTCATATCCACTACCCAGAAATCCGAAGATGAAAGATCCAAACAATAGAATCAGAAACGAGTTTCTTAATTTTTTTGAATAAAAGCTAAATGGAAGGTTCTTGATCTTATTAATACCGATTAGTCCAAGCATGTAAATAAAAAGAAAGGAAGAAACGCCAAACCAAGAATTGATAAAGCCATTTGAAACCACCGCTCCTAGACGACCAAGATAATTTGCAATCTTACCTTCTGATTCTGTGAAAAATTTCCAGTTTGCTTGATGAACAAAAGCATGGTCTGCTTTCCAAGTAAAGAGATAGGAAGAAAAGGCAATTGCCATGTAAATGGCCATAAGAATCAAGACTACACCTAAAATCTTAGGGAACCTTTCATCTTTCAAAAAGTTGAATGTCAGCTGTTTATTAGGTTTCTTTTTTTTTCGAGCCATCCTAATGCTTGGGATTTAGTAGTGTATAGTGTAAATAGTGTAATCTCGAATATATAAAGATTTATTTGTATAGTAAAAATTTTAATAGGAAATTTTTTGTTAATGCGTAAATTATTGGTTTAGAGTGGTTTTATTGCTTTTGGCTCCAAGGAATTATTCCTCTTTTTGAAACAAATTGGAGAAAATCTCGTCGCGCTTTTATTTATAAAATGCTTCTAATTTTTCATTCACAATACTCAGTATTTTACCATTTCCAATTACTACGGAACCTTCTTTAAATTCGAATTTCATTCCTTCTTTTTATTTATTCGCAAAATGCTCAAAATCGAGATACGAATTGAGCGATTATTTGTCTCTTTGTAAAACTCCTTTGCGAAATTTTTTGGCGTCATTTTTTTGTTTGTAGGTTATTCATTATCCTCACTAAGTCCCATTAAATATACAAAATAACCCAAGTACAATAAACTCGAAACCACGGCAAAACACTTGATCACATCAATTGCGGGAGCGACTTGACTGCAATAAACAAAAATAAAAAGGATGGCAAACAGATAGAGCAGATTGAAATACAATTGTTGCTTAAGTTTCATTCTCACATCAATAAGAAAGGATAGCGGGTGTACAATAAATCGTATGAACATAAAGGGAGCCAACCACCTAGCATATACCCCAGCAAGCGCCCATTCAGCCCCCAAAACAACACTAAATACCTGTGGTCCCCAGATCATAAAAAGAATCGTCAATGGTAAGATCATTGATGCCAGGACTTTATTCATTTGCCAGGTGAGTCGGGCGAGAGAACCGTCGCTTTTAAGCGCTTTGTCTTTTGCTGTTCTAAAGTAGACCGGACTGACCGCAGCAGCGATCAAACTGGTAGGAGCAGCAAGTATTTTTTGATTAGCCATCGAAAAATGCCCATTCATTGTTGCGCCAAAACTTTGTTGGAAAAGCAAGTATGGTATATTTCCCGCTAAGGCATTAGCCCAGCCACCAATGACACCATATTTTAGAAACGTTCTATAATTTAAAGCCATCTTAGTGATCAATTCCTTTGGGATGATCAACTTTTCAAACTTGGCGTAATAGACCATGCAAATTGTGGAGACCAATTCGCCCAAAATGAAACCAAGGATAAGGCCATTCCATTTATAACCTAATACGCCAAGGAGGATCTGAATGCTTACAGTTGTTGCAGTTTGGGCTACCATTGAGTTAGCAATTCCGCTATAGGTCTTTTTTCTATTGAGCCAATATTTTAAAGCCATACTCTTACCTTCGAGCAAAATACTGATGGGTATTGCTAATAACCATAATGAATTACCTAATATTAGGATTATTTTTCCGGAAGGAAAAAACTGGAATACCAGTAAACAGAGCAATAAAATCACTCCAAATAAAAGCCAATTTATTTTGACGCAAAGTTTAAATAGTGCTCTTGCCTCAATGTCTTTTTCAGGCAAAACGATCGAAGCTTCATAACCACCGTTCACCATGATCTTGCCAATCATCACTATAGCAATATAAACAGCTAGGGTTCCAAATGCTGAAATCTCATAAAGACGGGATAAAATGGGAATTGCCAGAAGCGCAAAAATTCTAGCGATGCCGATACCAGTAAACATGCGACCAGCATCTTTGATAAAGGGTGAGGTGCTTATTTGTTTTATTAGTTCCTTTAAGTTGAAGATAATTGAGCCATTTTAAGCAAGTACCATTTCTGTTTCTTTAAATACCACATCAAATTCCTTCAATTCTTCCAATACTGGCGCATAAACATCCTTCATTACTGGAATATTAACGCCTTTTGCTGTGATTTTTCCTAACATGACCAATTTAACAAAAATACCTAAAGGTAGACCTACTAATCTAGCCATCGCTGTATCTTCGGAATCATTACCTTTCATAACTAAGGTAGAGTAAAGGATTCTATCCTCACCATCTAGGCTGTATTCAAATTCATGTTGCATGACGATCATGTCTTTGTCATCTTCTTCCAATTTCCATTTTCGCAGCAATAAATTTTCAAGGATCATAGCAGGATTGGCGTCCCTGATTGTAATCTTTTGATCGCTAAAAAGTCCAAGCCATTCCAGCTTATCTAGTACTTCTGAGTCAGGTTTTAATCCGATCAGTTTTGCTATTCTTTCTCTAGTAGTTCCTCCATCACTGATGTTGGTGTATCCATCAAGCCATTCAGAATATGATAAAGTATGGCAATTTAGAATTGGATGAGATCCATCAGTAAGGCCTATCTGAATCAATGCATTCCAAGCATCACAATAGCCAACATTTCTTAAAGTACCTCTCAAAATATTTGGGATATTTTCCAATCCATAGATGTCTCTGTATAGTAAGGAATCTCTGTTTGCATACATTTCAAAATCTCCCATTCCTTTAACATCAACTACGGTATGTTCCTTAAAAAGTCTTGAGTATGGCGTGTACTTATAAACATCATTTTCTAAGTACTGAGCAGTTCCTTGTCCAGCCAAAATAACATTTCTAGGATTCCATGTAAACTTATACCTCCATGGATTATTGTCATCTTCTGGAGAGATCAAGCCGCCAGTGTAGGATCTAAAAGCTTTGATTACTCCTCCTTGTTCTTTTATTTGATCGATCTTTTCCATAGCAGACATGTGATCAATACCTGGATCAAGTCCCATCTCACCCATGAAGATCAAATTTCTTTTCAGAGCCTCATCTCCCAGGTCATACATCTCTTTTGACACGTAGCTCGCAGTGATCAAATGCTTGTTAAATTCGATACAATCATGTGCTACTTCTATATGGAGAAAAGCAGGAAGTAAAGAAACAACAATGTCTGAATTTTTAATCAAAGACCTTCTAACCTCTTCTTCTAAAACATCGAGTTTGACTGCTTTACCGGAAGGGTGTGCATTCAACTTTTTTTGCGCTAGTTCAAGATTATTATCAGCTATAGTTACGTTCCAACCGTATTTTTTAGCTTGGTTTAAGACATAATTGATCAATGCTGTTGCAGATCGTCCTGCCCCTATGATTAGTATTTCTTTCATCTTCATATTTAAGCGAAATTCTCATAAATTTGTTGTGCAAAAAAAAGCAAAAATGTCTAAAATGGTGAGGAATAAAAGTTAAATTCCTAAACCTGATTTAGATCAAAAGCCGCTTTGTAAGCTTTTACTGATTTTCCAAAACTAACTAGTCAATTCTGGCGTAACATAGCTTATAATTATAGGTAATTGAACAAAATAAGAGCCAAATTAAAGGGTGAGGTCCACAAGGACATAAAATGCTTGGATAAAACTACTGCTAAACTGATGAAATCTGCCCGTAAAGCAACCAAATCGGCTTATGCACCATATTCAAACTTCAAGGTGGGTGCTGCCATTTTATTGAAGAATGGCAAAACATTTAAAGGCTCAAATTTTGAAAATGCTTCTTATCCATTATGTCTTTGTGCCGAAAGAGTCGTATTGGCTGCGGCTCACGCTTGCCAGCCTAACAAAATCATTAAAGTAATAGCTGTCACTGCTAAAAATGAGGCGAAAAAACTGACAAAGCCGGTATCGCCATGCGGAGCTTGTCGTCAAGTACTCGTCGAAGTTGAGAAAAAACAAAAACATCCTCTAAAAGTTATCTTGCAAGGAGAAGAAGGTCCTATTTATGTTTTTGATTCTGCAAAAGAATTACTGCCTTTAGGATTTGGAGGAGATCAGTTTAGAATCTGATAAATACTAGAAATTTTCCCGTTAGGATGTCTATGGCATAAATTCTAAATTTTAAAGTAAAACGTATGCACTTCTTGGCGATAACTGCTTTTAAAATTATCGGATTATCATGAATGGCCTATCTACAAACTAAATCTCAGCCCACCCATAAACCATCTACTAGGCATCGGTGCTCCAAGTACATTTTGATATTCTACATCACTCACATTATTCATTTGCAAAGTAATTTCCAAGTTGTTGGAAAGGCGAACACTAGCCATGGCATTTAATAATAAATAGGACTCTTCCAAAGTGGAGGAGATTCCAGGCGCAATTCTAAAAGGCCTTTCTTTATACAAACCAGTTAAGCCAAAATTGAAGAACTTATTCTGAAAAAATAACCTTGTCGTAAGTAAGTGATTCGCGTGAGAAGAAATATAGACAGAAACTTCATCTGCACTACTAGAGGTATTAAGGTAGGTGTATCCGATGATTGTTTTTATAAAGGAGCGCTCTCCAAGGTCAGCCCTGTGTGCCAATTCCATTTCAAAGCCAGCGGTATTTACCTCAGAAATATTTTCTGCGAAAAAATAATCAGCACCATCCTGTAAGTCACCTATAGACCCGATCGCACTTTCGTTCCTTTCGATGAAGTCGATCAACTCTGAAGACTGTCTTAGAAAAGCAGTTCCTTTTAGTGTAATCATTCCATTAAAATAGTAATCAAATCCTAATTCTTGAGACCAACTTCTTTCTGCCAAAAGATCAGGATTTCCTAGATTTCTACCTGGGCTTAAGCTTTCCAAATTATTCGAAACGTACCGCTCTGTATAGTCAGCAGCTCTTATACTTTTGCCAACTGCTCCTCTTAAAACTAAGTTGTTCATTATATAAGAGGCATTCAACTGTGGAGACAATTCAAATTTATAATTGTCATCATAATCCCCACGGAGAGAAGCTGTAATGGCGAGTGGTTCGAACGGTTTATAAACACCGATTGCGTAAACACCATAATGCAGATCTTGATGGTTTCCCCTATCGTTTGATTCGATTTTTCTTTGATCTATTTGTGCACCAACTTTGATGTTTAGATTAGATTGAATCTGGTAGGAGTGATTTAAATTAAGATTTAAATATTCTGTTATATGTTCATTTGTAGAAGGGAAGTCGGTACTAAAAACAAACTTATCAGTGTTGTACTTGTACGCAATATTAAAATCAGTAAAACTTTTTCTTCCTAGCTTGGAGACCTGAGCATGACTCCACCAATTTTGAGTGATTTCTGTAGATTTATCAAAGGTGCTACTTGTATAAAAATACCTTGCACTAAAGTCCCTATGATCATAGGCTAATCTTGCCTTGGCAGCCCATCCACTTCCTAGTTCTTGAGCAAAAGATAACCCAGCGGTTTTGATATCAAAGAAATTGTAATAGGAATCTAATGTAGCGCCAGAAGGCAACAATTTCTCTTCAATTTTTTCACCAATAGATTGTGTGATACTCAACCCTCCACCTACTTTTAAGTTATTTTTTTGAAAGGCAAATCCTTGGTTACTTTTAACAAGTTGATTGTCTCCAAAAAGTAATTCTCCAGAAACTGATTTGGTGGCAATCTTATTTTTGGAAAAAGTCTTGCTAATAAAGTTTATCACCCCACCCACAGCATCGGGACCATACATAGCCGCTGCAGGTCCTCTCAATACTTCAATACGCTCGATTTCTGCTAAAGTAATTGGAATATTTCCATTAAAATGAGCTGTTAAGGGATCGTTGAGTTTCATTCCATCTACCAATATCAATACTTGAGTAAATGTCGAACCTCTCATACTAATATCTGCTTGAGCACCAAAACCATTTCTAGACTGGACTTCGATCCCAGTTATGGTCTGCAATACTTCATCCAAGGAATTTGAAGGGATTTGTTGGAGATCTTCTTGAGTGATTACTGTGATATGTCGACCAGTCTCGCTCAATTTCATTGGAATATTAGAGGCGTTGACAGTGACGGTGTCAATGAAGCTAATTTGAGCGAAAGCACAATAAAACAGGAATGTAAAGAATATAGATAAATAGATTTTCATGTGATTCCAAGATTTTGGCAAATGTAAAATTACAGAGATTCTACAATGTCATTTCAAGGTAATTAAATGCTAAAGTAGTAATTCTAAAGGTTAAAATTGAGCAGTGCTTTTTCAAGATCTTCCGGGCTATCAATACCAAAACTTTCGTATTCACTGATGCTTATTGCGATGTCATAGCCATTTTCTAACCAAGTTAATTGTTCTAGTGATTCTGACTTGGCTAAGGGTGCAATTGGTAGGTCAAGTAGATTTAAAAGTGGCTTTCGCCGAAAGGCATACAAACCAATATGCTTGTAATAAGTGTGCTCGATCAGCCAATTACTTTGTTCGGTCCCTCTTTGAAAGGGGATGGGATGCCTGCTGAAATAAATGGCTTTTCCATTTTTATCGAAAATTACCTTTACAGTATTCGGATCAAACAAGGATTCTTCTTGATCTATTTTTTTAGCAACAGTTCCAATATCTTTATTTGAAACTTTCATTTCGCTAATAAGCGCATCAATCTGTTTGGGATTAATAAAAGGCTCATCTCCTTGTATGTTGATTACTAGATCATAATCTTCATAATGGCGAATGACTTCTCCGATCCTTTTGGTACCATTTGGATGATTTTTATCTGTCATCATAACCTTGCCGGAAAAACTTTGCACATGATCATAAATACGTTGGTCGTCGGTTGCTACAACTAATTCTTGAAGTTGGTCAACTTTTTTGCATTGTTCGTAAACACGTTGAATCATAGTTTTTCCTGCAATGTCAACGAGGGGCTTGCCTGGGAACCTTGAGGACTCGTACCGCGTTGGAATGACACCTATAGATTTCATACGTATTATTGGATTTTGTTATATGATTTTTGTAGTTTCGTTATCTTTTAATTATGGAACCTATGGGCAAGTTATACATTCTTGGCATTTTTCTTTTTACAAATTTCGTACTATTCTCGCAAGTTCAGCAATTGGAGCCGACTCAAGTGGTTGCAAAATCTGATACTACCATTATAGATGTTTTACCTAATGGTAATAAATTTGTACCGCATCTTGCGATACAGGGAGAAGACCTTGTAAGTATTTCAACTTCTTATGGTGTGCCTTTTTGGGCGGTTGAAAAATTCAACCCGGGATTGACCACAGAAAATGTTTCACCTGGTATGTGGGTCAAGATCCCTCTCCAAAATAGGAGAGTATATAAATACATAACCGAATTGGCGGCTTTAGATACCTTGCAAAAGGTATACTACAGGGTCAAAAAAGGAGAAACTTTGTACGGTATAGCAAAGAGAAATTTTGAAACTGAAATTGAGCTGATAAAAGCTTATAATTACTTGGATAACAATGAGCTGTCAGTAGATCAACTCATCCATGTGGCGTATATCCCTAAATTTGATTGGGACCCGATCCTTCCTTATGCAGAATTTGATCCGATCATTGAAGATGACAATCTACAAAACGAATTTGTCTCAAAAGGAGCAGATAAAAAGATTCTCAATGAAAGAGGGGCAGCAACCATCAGCGTCAATGATATGGGGGACTCTAGTTTGTTTGCTTTGCATCGCACAGCTGCAAGGGGTTCTGTAATAAAGATTTCCAATCCTGATACTGGATTTTCTGTTCATACACGTGTCTTAGGCAAGATTCCTCCAACACAATATCAAAAACACATCAAAGTAGTTGTATCTCCTAAAGTTGCCGAACTCCTAGGAGGTATTAATAAAGAGTTTTTCGTAACATTACAGTATCACAAATAGTTGATATTGTTTATATGGAATATTTTGAAAATGTATTAGGAGTCATAGGTAACACGCCACTAGTAAAAATCAATAAAGTTTCTGCCGATGTCCCTGGTCTGGTTCTGGTAAAACTAGAAACAGTCAACCCTGGTCACTCTATAAAAGATAGAATGGCACTTAAAATGGTTGAGGATGCTGAAAAAGCAGGCAAGATCAAACCTGGAGGGACTTTTATAGAGTGTACTTCTGGAAATACTGGTATGGGCATCGCGATCGCTGCGTGCGTAAAAGGCTATAAATGTATATTTACCACTTCAGACAAGCAATCAAAAGAAAAGTTTGACATGCTTAAAGCGATGGGCTCTGAAGTAATTGTTTGTCCGACCAATGTGACTCCTGATGATCCAAGATCTTATTATTCAGTGGCTGAAAGATTGAGTAAAGAAATTCCCAATTCTTGTTGGCTAAATCAATATGATAACTTGAGTAACCGCCAAGCCCATTATGAATCAACGGGTCCTGAAATTTGGAAACAAACGGATGGCAAGGTTACGCATGTTGTAGTTGGTGTTGGAACAGGTGGGACCATTTCTGGTACTGCAAAGTACTTGAAAGAACAAAATCCTAACATCAAGATGATAGGTATTGACACTTACGGCTCAGTGTTCAAAAAATATCATGAAACTGGCGTTTTTGATGAAAAAGAAATTTATCCTTACATCACTGAAGGAATAGGAGAGGATATCCTTCCCAAGAATGTGGACTTCAGTCTGATCGATCATTTTGAAAAAGTTGGGGACAAGGAAGGAGCTGTGATGGCAAGAGACCTTGCAAGAGAAGAAGGATTGTTACTCGGTTATTCTGCTGGTTCTGCTTTCGCAGGATTACTCCAAGTCAAAGATCAGTTTGATGAAGATTCTGTAATAGTGGTCATCGTTCATGATCATGGAAGTCGTTACGTTGGTAAGGTTTACAACGATGATTGGATGAGAGAACGAGGCTTCCTAGATGATGAATTAAAAGTGAAAGATCTAATAAGGTCAAAGTCGAGCAAAGACTTCTTAACAGTACAATCTGACGACGAAGTCAAAACCGTATTGGAGATAATGAAATCAAAGAATATTTCACAATTGCCTGTTGAAAAAGATGGTTCATTGGTTGGATCAATTACTGAAACATCTGTATTGAGCCATTTATTAGAAAATGCTTCAAACGGCAAAGAAGGAAAAGTGTCAGATATTATGGGTGAACCTTTTCCTATAGTCAAAGGAGACCTTGCTTGCAGTCAATTGTCAAAGTTTTTTAGCAAAGATACTCCTGCGGTTATTGCAGAGGATATGGCTGGGGCAAAGCATATCTTGACCAATTATGATATTATTCAAGCAGTGTAAGTTTAAATAGATGATTCTACTTCTTACAAAGGTCGTTTTCACACTTCATTCAGCGTTAAACTTGAGATGATAGGTTTGGATCCTGTGCCAAATACTGTAGTTCATTTAAAAGAAGAAAAAATTATAACTACTAAATTTTAACCTTTATGAAAACTAGAATAACACTCAGTATCTTTTTGTTCTTTTTTTTCTCTGGCTGCGGCTTAGCTCAAGTGGATGTCGACATCAATCCTTCATCATTTGATGTAGCAATTTTTGAAGAGGATATGCCAAATTTTGTTCAATTAAAGAGCACTTTATCAAATTCAACTGATGAGGATTTTACGATGGCATGGGCAATGGTGGACATAGATCTACCAGCGGAGTGGGTAGCTTTTATTATAGATGATGATATTGAATTTTTCTCTAACGTTATGAGCAGCCCTAAATTCGATCCTATAGAGCTAAAGGCTAATACTGAAGCACAGGATTTTATTTTGACTGTAAGTTTCTTTGACACAGAAGGTTGTGGGACTATTAATATAGTGCTGACAGATTTTAATACCGAAGAAGTTATTGATACCATAAAGTATTCTATCGTTATAAATGAACCGGATTGTATCACGACTAATACTTCTTCTGCGCAAATTTCTGCCTATACTATTTCTCCCAATCCAAGCAAGGGCATTTTTAATTTATCTACCATGGCAGCTATTTCAAATATAGAAATCTTTGCTATGGATGGAAAACGAATCCAACTGATTAATCAAGTACAAGATTCCTTTGTTGATCTTTCTGGTTTTTCTGATGGTCTTTATTTGATTAAAATTCTAGATAGATTTGGTCAAAATCATATAATTCAGGTAGTGAAAAACTGATAAGTGGAGCGTCCGCCATTTTGGCTTAAGTCATGCATTAATTATTTAAATGAAACTATACGCTTCATTTAGCGAAAAAAATATGAGGAGAATAAAAAAGTTAAGTACCTGAAAAACTAGCCAAAAATTAAATTAGCTGATAGTTCAGTTCTGAACAAAATTTATTTCTCATCAAACTTTTCCGATATCAAAAAGTACTGCGCATCAATTTCATTCGCTTCTATTTCTAAATCAAAAATCTTAGGGCCTTTTTCTAGATAAGTCCTTTCCGGAACAAGATTTATAAAGGTCCCATCTGACTTTTTAATTTTGATATCATAATAGCCATCTTCAGGAATTTCTAATTCTGGAGACCATACATTATTCCTAAAAGTGACTTCTTTTATTTTAACCAAGCCCATTTCAACGACTCCAGAAGTCAATGGGGTACAAGGCGCTATTTCTCCTAAGAATTCTCCACCAATAACAACTTCAAAACCATTATTCAGTTCTATTTGGTTTGCTTGATAAGTAATGCTATCAGTTGCACCAACCACTACTGTAGAATTGATCGTATCACTAACTTGATAATTGGTAGAAGCTTGCGTCCCAGTATAAGTTTCATTGGTAGGACAGCTGCTGCAGATCTGACACGTACTTCCGCCACAATCGATCTCTGTTTCATCACCGTTTTGAATGCCATCATTGCAAGTAGGTGCGAGAATCTGTACGGGTGTAGCGGATGCGTATAGTTTTTCTGATTCATTTGAAGTCATGCAGGCAGTATTGCGGACTTCTTTTTTTAAGTTAGATAAATTTATGTCATCGATATTCCAACCGTATGCAGCATTCTGAGGGTCTGTATAAAAACTAAACTTTACTTTTAAATAGTCTCCTGAATAAGCGCTTAAATCAACAATACTTTCTTTATACCCACCACTTTTTCCACTAAATCCTGTGTTGTCAGGATCGTTAAAAATAAAGCTGTTATAAGCAAACTGTGTGATACTAGAGCCTAGATCAATCCAAGAATTTCCATCATCGGTTGATACCAAAACTTTTCCACCATCAGCTTCAATCTCGGTGTTGAAAAAATGGTGAAAAGTCAATTCACTACTATCGGTAACAAGGATTTCATTGCTTAAGATCAGTTCCTGACGATTGGTCATATCAATATTATTTGCAAACCAAGATTTAGATCCAGCATAAGGATTATTTGTCACTTCAGCCCAAATTTGACCTTGAATAGGTTGAGAGCTTGTTTCCCATAATGTATTGCCATTCTCAACATCGTCATATATTGAATAAGTTGGAGACAACAAAGTACTGTCAACTTTTAATTGATAGGTATACTCTAAAGAATCATTTCCATTTAAAGTAGTTGATGGCCAGATCAATTTTCCAGACATTAATGATCCGCTCAAATTTGCAGATCCTGATATATAAGAGACATAATCGAGAATACTATCTTCCACAATTAAATTAGTAAAATCGGAACTAGAATTATTTAAAACTTTTATTGTATAATTAATTATTCCTCCACTTGAAATAGTATCAACGTCTGCATATTTTGTAAATGAAAGTTCACAATCAATGGGAACGTCAAAACCTTCTGAGCCATCATTGACAGAAGATGTACTACCCTGACTTGCACTGTAACCTAAACCTCTTGCAGCAAAAGTTTCCCATATTATACAAGCATGAGTACCACCAAACAGTGCATCATCTGCATCCAAAATGGCATCTCGTCCATCTATAAATCCTGGAGAACAAGGTTGCAATTTAATTGCTTCGATGACAATCTCCATTACTTTGTTATTTCCACCTGTACCATTTATCAAATCGGAATCATAACCGTAAATGTCAATAAAGGCCCACGATAGATCCCATAGCATGGTGGCCCAGACAGATCCAACACCATGTGGTACGGAAACACCACTGATGTCTGAATATGTGAAAGGGTTTACAGTAGTATCAGCAGAATACGGGTATGTCCTAATTCCTGATCCACTATTTGTTTGACCTTTAACGTAAGTACCAATTCCTCTCAGATCATTTTTTGTATCCGTTGAATCAATGGTCATCATTAAACCAAACCAATCTGACCAGCCTTCTCCCATTTGTTCTTCATTACCCAAACAATTTGAATTGTTTGGACCACCAGAAAGTCTTATAGAAATACCATGACCATACTCATGAACGATGATACCATTATCAAAATCACCATCTATCTGGATGCCATTATTAGAGCCATCTAAAGTAATATTGATCCCCGGAGAAGGAAGATAGTTTTTTAAAGTGTCACAATCTTGTTGACTCATCATTACAACGGGGATTGTAACAGAAGCACCATTAGTGCCTGGGGACATATTGAAAATAGGTCCTGCTATGTTGTTGCAAATAATGGCGCCTTTGGCACCTGCGTTTTCAGCATTTAAAGCTTTTGTTCCAAATTGACAATTTCCCCGATCTATTAATGCGATCTTACCATTCATAGTGGAGGCATTTGTAAAGGCATTGCAACCTTCAGTTGGACTAGCAGATCCATCATCAGCAATAACGATGTCATCAGTGATGCTAAAATTTTCATCTCCAAAAGCTGCCGGCGCTACTTCAAATGCACCTTCTATTTGAGTTGGATTATTAACCGTAGAAGTTGCAGTTCCTGCTGCGGACCACAAAAACATTTGCATCCGTGGCTTTGAGCCATCCGGAGGTACAGACATATTTGCGTTGTTCAATCCTTCACCGTCCAAACCATCTGCCAAGACGTAATCATTATCTTGTCCACCTTTGCCGTAGTTATTATCTTGAAAGTTTCCGGCAACTTCATCAAAACCATTGTGATACCATACATCATGAATAATATTGTTCCAATAAAATAAATTTGTTAATGCCGCATCTCTGTTGTTAGTTGGAGCTTGGTCAAAATCTATTGTGAAATCAAAATCTAAAGAGGAAGTTCCATCAGGAGAATACCCACTTCCATTGTTTCCGTTTTCATCATCTTGCGCAAGTACATTGTTCCCTCTGGTTATGGTATATTCCGCACCACTCACCCCATCAGTATCATGCCATCCATAAGGGGAAGCAGTAAGGTCTGCGGGGTTGACTTCCAATGTCCTTCCTCCATGAGAAGGGCTTTCAACATGTATTGGAAAGACACGGTATGAATCTGTATTTAAGTTCAAATTTTCTTTTGGTTTTTCACTTGAACATGAATGGTGTTTGCAATTATGTACATCACCATATCGGCTGTTTCCTTCAAATAAATGATTACAACTTACTGTCCAATTTACCTGACTTAGTATAGAGCCATCAACTGCATCTATCTTGACAGACCACCAATCGCTGGCATTAGTTTCTAAGATGTCAAAATCGTAGGCTAGTCTTACGGAAGTATTTGATATAGGCACATACATTAATTTGATCTTGATATCATTTTTAGAAATTGTGCCTCCATTAAATATTCTTTTCTGATCAGAACTGCCTGAATCAGTAATTTGTGAAGGAAAATTTGAAGTGTCGTAGTTTTGAAGATTAGCAAAAGCACTTATTGCATCTATGTGGCTCAAGGTGGGAGTAGTAACATTTATTTTGTTTGTCAAACGCTCTATAATTTGATTATTAGCGTGCAGAAGAACGCCATCCTGTGTTTCATGAAAACTAAGCATGCTGTTATACACCTCAATTCCATTAAATCGCTGATAAATATAGCTATGTCTAATTTGTGAAGTATTAGATATATGCTCAGACGATAAATACCAATCGTTTAGGTCATTTGAATTTATACTATTTTGACTGACATACGAATCTAAAAGATCATTGACAGGCGTGTACTGACCATTGATCGAATTTAGTACTAAAAAAAAAGAACTAAAAACAATACCGTAATTAAACCACTTACTCATTAAAAAATTATTTTGCTTTGATTGATAACTTAGATACATCTTTCGAAAGATCATTCTGATTTAATTTGACCCAGTTCCATCCTTTTTTATAATTTGTAGTTTCCAAAGTAATAATTTCTTCATTGTCCGAATTGCAAATTACCAGTTCTTCATCCATTTCCATTGGATAATAAATTTCTAAGTGTATAATACCAGATTCACCTTGTTCGGTAAAAGAAAATAAATCCACTCCCAAATGATTTCCTATACTTACTTCAGAAGTATCATTTACATAAGAGGTTGGCGCTTCAGCTTGATAGACCATAGGAGAACAACCTCCTATTTCAGCTATAAAATTGGTATTGGTAGAGACCGTAAAATTAGTATCCAAACAAATGGTATCTCCAGCAGAATATCTAACTAAATTGGTTGGCAATATTTGTGAAATAGAAGTAATTTTGATTTGTGCATTATAAGATCCTGCTGGTTGTGTTCCAGTATAATTTTGATAGGCCAAACAACCTCCACCTGATTGGAAAGATTGTATTGGATGAAACCCAGTCATTCGACCGCCACAATCCGTTCTTACTTGAAACTCATAAACAGAACTTCCATCTGTTGTCAAATTAAAAGTTGTCGTACTTTGACTGATTGTAGTCCATGTTGTGGTACCGCTTATTCTGTAGCTTAATTCATAGCCACTTGCACTTACAACAGAAGACCAACTTATTTGAGACAAAGTAGTTGATAGGTTTGAAGCTATTGCATCGTTTGGTGCTTCACATTCGCAAGCTGCACAAAACCCACCACAATCTATGTCTTGTTCAAACCCATCTTTAATACCATTATTACAAGTATTCTCCAAAGTCAATGAGGTCGAAAGAACATAAAGTCCAGTGCTTATATCTGAGCCGATAATGGTCTCACTTGGAAAAAATGGATAAGTACCCCAACAACCTGCGTATCCTGTACCAGAACCGCTGTATGTATCATAATATGCTTCCAAAGAAGTATTGGAAGGATCTGCAACATCCATTATTGTAACGCCATCTTGATAAGAGGAAATAATCGCATAATCACCGATCATAAATGGATTGTGATAAGTGACATTTGTACCGCTATTGATGGGATGACTAAATTGATCTATAAAGGTAGGATTTGATGGGTTTGAAATATCAAAAACGGTAAGATCTACTCCTTGAGGAATCTCTTCTGCAATTATGTATTTATCTCCGTTATCATAAAACCAACCGCTATGATTATATCCAGCTATTGGAGTTTTATTGTTTCCTATCAAACTTGGAGCAGTAGGAGTTGTCATGTCAATCATGTAAAACCCTTCATTGCCAGAAGACCCATAGACTGTATCGTTGTAGACAAAAGCATCATGAAGATAACCACCAGAAACATTTACAGAAGCTATTTTTGGAGGATTAGAAGGATCATCAGCAAGGTCATATACAATCAATCCAGCATTCTGTGTATTTGACCCTATGACATATAATTTTGCTTGAGGCACATCGATAAAAATGTTGTGAGCCTTTCCAAAATCACTATTTTTTTGATAAACTTTTGAAATGGACCCTGTAGGAAGGTCCGTGAGATCAAAGATCATCAAACCTTCTGCTCCAACATCAGCTACCGAATAGGCATAATTTTCATAAGTTTTAATGTCCCTCCATGTACTATTAGCTCCTGATATCCCATTACTGGCTCCTGAGAATCCTTGCAGGTATACAGGATTGGTTGGAGTGCTAATATCTAGAAAGTGAATCTTAGTTCTAGAACCAATAATTGCATATTCGTTGCCATTTTTGTCGGTATAGCCCCAGCAGTCATTGTAAGAATTAGCAGTATCATCCCATGTACCTTCTAAGGTCATATTGGAATTACTTTGGCAGTTGCCGTTAATAAGGTTTAGAAAAAGAAAACTTAGGAACAGCAATATTGGTCTGAGCATATTGAAAGTGTTTTTGTAATTGGTTGGGTAGACCTATAGTTTTCCGGGGTAACTAAAGATATAAATTTAAGTTAGCTTTCAGGGATTCAAATCAAAAAAATCAGTTTTATTATTAAGGATTGTCCCCAGCTTATCATCCATTTAATTGCCTTTCTAATATTTAATGACATAAATTGGATTTTGTTTGAAAAAAATAGCATTTTAGAAACGTATTATCATTATTTAGCGTTCTAAATAATACAAAATCAAATGTTTCTATTTCAATTTGGCAATGGATATTAAGTTGTTTAATAGTGTGAAATTTAATATGTTTGAAATGTATATTTGAATAAATCGTTTTTTGAAAAATAATTAATGTCAGAAGGTTATCAATCACCAGATTTAAAACAGTTTAAGTTCAGAGAGCTTAAGGTTTATTCCTCTACAGAATGGCTGGCTGATAATAAGAAGAAATACCGTCAGGTATTTGATAGATTCAGAACTTCATACATCTATGCAGAGCTTTCCTTTTTTAATAAACAGTTTGACGAAGAAGATTGGGAGGTTGAGATAGAGCTTAAATGTTTCCAACTAAAAAAAGACAGGAAAGAACGCATAGAACTCTGCACATTGCCTTTCAAAAAAAAGCTTGTCAGCAAGTATGACAATGTGGTTTTTATTAGAGAAGGTTGGGGAAATAAGAAAGAGGGGAAGTTTTGGAAAAAAGGAACATACTACTGGGAAGCATGGATGGATGGTGAAAGGGTAGCTACTAAATATTTTTACATAGAAGATGCTGGTCCTACCTTACTGGAAGATCCCAACCCTTACCTTGAAGTCAAATCGCTGAAGTTGTATGAAGGACCTTACGATGATGTCATAGAAAATGAACGGGTGTATGCAAAAGCATTCAATGCAGAAGAAACTCGATACATCTATGTTGAAATCCTCCTGAAGAACTTAAACAATCTGAGAACATGGCATTCTGAAATATTTACTAAGTTTTACAACAATGCAAGAGAATTAAAAGGCCAAGTTGTAAGACTTCAGAAAGTTGAAAAGAAAGAAGACCACATTAAGATCACTGCGGGTTGGGGATCAAATGTAAAAGGATCATGGCGAAGAGATATGTACACGGCAGAAATCATTTTCATGAATAATGTCTTGGGAATCATTCCTTTTGAAGTTGGAGATGAGTATACAGAAGGTTCTGCAACCGTACTTCTACCAGATAGAAGAACGCCACTAGTTATGACTCCGGAGGATGATCTTGAAAGAACTTTTGAAGATGTAATGGAACATCTGGATGCCATGATTGGTCTTGAAGATGTAAAGAAGCAAGTTAGAGATCACGCAAATTATATTAAATTTCTTCAACTAAGAGAGGAAAAAGGTTTTGAAGAAAAAGAAGAAATTAATGTTCACTCTGTATTTATAGGGAACCCCGGAACGGGAAAGACAACAGTGGCAGGAATGATGGGCAAGCTCTATAAAAAAATGGGATTACTCACCAAAGGTCATGTGCATGAAGTGGATAGGGTGGATTTGGTAGGAGAATATATAGGGCAAACCGCTCCAAAAGTAAAAGAGGCTATAGAAAAGGCTAGAGGAGGGGTACTATTTATTGATGAAGCATACTCTTTAGCTAGGTCTAATGATGACTCAAAAGATTTTGGAAGGGAAGTTATTGAAATCCTTATTAAAGAGATGTCCAATGGTAAGGGAGACCTTGCTGTGATTGTTGCTGGCTATCCGAAGGAGATGGCACACTTCTTAGATTCCAACCCAGGGATGAAATCTAGATTCAAAATTTATTTTGAATTTGCTGATTATATCCCGCAAGAGCTTTCCAAAATTGCAGAATATGCTTGCAAGGAAAAAGAAGTTCAACTCCAACCGGAGGCCAAAGAAAAAATTGATAGGATCATAGTGAATGCCTTTAGATCTAGAGATAGAACTTTTGGAAATGCTAGATTTATTTTTGATTTAATTGAAAAAGCAAAGATTAACTTGGGTCTAAGGATAATGAATTCTCCTGATCCTAAGACTGTAGTAAAAGAATTTTTATCATATGTGACTTTAGATGATGTCAACAACATTGAAGTTGAACAGATAAAGGTAAAGCCTTCTATTCCAGTTGATGATCTATTGCTGCACCAGTCCTTAAAGGAACTCAATAGTCTGATCGGTATTTCTAAGATCAAAGAGGAAATTCATGAAATGGTTTCTTTGGTAAAGTACTATAATAAGAGTGGAAAAAATGTACTCAATAACTTCTCATTACATACAGTGCTGGTAGGAAATCCTGGAACAGGTAAAACCACAGTCGCAAGAATACTAGCAAAAATCTACAAAGCCCTAGGAGTTTTAGAGCGAGGACATATGATCGAAACTGATCGTCAAGGATTGGTTGCAGGGTATGTTGGTCAGACGGCTTTAAAAACTTCTGAGAAAATTGATGAAGCCATTGGCGGTGTATTATTTATTGATGAAGCCTATGCCTTAAGTTCTGGTGGAGGAAACTCAAGAGGAGATTTTGGTGATGAAGCCATCCAAACGATTTTAAAAAGGATGGAAGATATGCGAGGGCAATTCTTTGTATTTGCTGCTGGATATCCAGACAATATGGAAGGCTTCTTGAAAGCTAATCCAGGCTTAAATTCTCGATTTGACAAGATATTGAAGTTTGAAGATTATTCTTCTGAAGAATTGCTAGAAATAGCTACTTTAATGATAGAGCAAGAAAAGTATGTTTTAAATGAGGAAGCGAAAGAACATTTGACCAAGTATTTTACATTCCTTTTTGAATATAGGGACAGATACTTTGGAAATGCCAGAACGATCCGTCAGGTAATTCGCGGAGCTATAAAAAATCAAAATCTTAGAATGGCAGAGGAATCAGAAGGACACGACATCAACAATATCATTACTTTGAAAGATGTAGAGAACTTCAAACTCGACAAATCAGACTTGATATTTAATAAGAAAGGAATAGGTTTTAAGAAATAATTGCAGGTAAAAACTATTTTAAAACAATCAATTGCTTACTATTGACTATTCTCCCATCTATCTTTGTTACAACAAAGTATGTCCCAGGAGAAACATTTTCTAAAGAAATATTTTGGTTCACCGAGCTTTGAATAGTGAATTGGTTACTTAAAACGATCTGACCGTAAAGGTTTATTAAGTTGAGTTCTATATTTTCTTCATTTGCTGATTCTAAATGGACTTGAAAGAAATCAGATGCAGGGTTAGGAGAGATGCTGAAGTGATCTACCGCCTCTATATAGCTGTCGCTTAATGGACCTAGGTAGTCTCCTTCTCCAATGATGCTACAACCATTTGCATCAGTTACAGTTAAACCATAAGTACCTAGACCGATATTTGACAAAACGGGTGTACCTGTTAGGCCGGTACTCCATTTATATGTATAAGGTGTTATTCCTCCGGTCACTCTTCCAATGAGTGCTTCGTCATCGTTGATGAATCTTAAATTTAAAGCATCAGGTTGTTGAATTGAAAAAGTTTGACCTGCGTTGCATCCATTGGCATCTTTAATAAAGACTGTATAAGACCCTATACCTAGATTGCTTTGATCTTTTGTTGAAACCTCATTGTTCCAAATAAACATATATGGAGCTGTGCCATTCGTCATTTCAATTTCTATGGATCCATTTTGTTGGCCATTGCATGAAGGACTATTTATGGTTGCTTCAAATTCCACCTTGTTTTCATCAATAATGATATTGATGTTTTCAATGGCTTCACAACCGTTTCTGTCAGTAGCAGTAACTTTATAATTACCTGCAGGTAAATTGTCAATAGAATTAGTTTCTTCTAAATTACTCCATGAATAAGAATAGGGCGTTGTGCCACCTATTGCAAATGCATCAGCAGCCCCTAGGTCGCCACATAATCCATTAATTCCAACTATATTTACTACAAACAATTGTGGTTCTTCTATTACTGTACCATTCATTGCAGTTAAGCCATTTGCGTCAGTCACAGTGACAACATAACTTGAAGGAACTAGATTTGAAATTGTTTGGGTAGTGGCTCCATTTGACCATTCATAGCTGTAAGGATTGGTGCCCCCATCAGGTAAAACAGACGCAATTCCGTCATTTAGACCGTTACAACTAATGTTGGAATGTACAACATCAGCAATGATATCGTTTTGCGCAAAGCAAAATAACGGAAAGAAAATAATAAGATATATTATAAGTTTTTCGATTGTCTTCATTAATAACTTAGTAATTGTTACTACGTATTTAACTTGTCAAAGATACGGAAAATATGAACTTTGGTTGAATTGATTAAGTTAAATTACATCTTTTATTTATCAGGGCTTTTTATAATTTTGAATATTCTTATTGTTTTTTCACAAAAATCATCACTTATATGAAATTAGAGGAGTTTTATAAAGAAGTGGACGCCTTTTTTAGACATTCAGAAAGTTCTTTATTTGATAAACTCAAATTAGATGCTTCTGATCTTGTAAATGCTGTAAAAAATAACAACCCTGACGAGGTAGCTAAAGCATTAAATGCGTGGGTAAATCCAAATAAAGAGGATGGATTGGGTAGAATTCCACTTCCATATGCTGTAGAAAATAATAGTAACCTCATTGTTGGCATGTTACTCCGAAAAAAAGCAGACCCTAATGTCTTGGGTGAAGATGGCCAAAGTCCACTTTTTAAAGCTGCATTTTGGGAAAATGAAGAATTAGTTCAAATACTTTTACAAGCTGGGGCGGAAGTTGATTTTGAGAATAAAGATGGAAAAACAGCCTTGGATCAAGCAGAAGCCAGCGGCTACCATAACATTACTTCCATCTTGAAAGGAGAAAAAAGCGCTGTTCGGAATAAACAAATTGCAAAGGATAAAGCGACGCATAAGCAGATGCGTGACAAAGCTGAAATCATCAAAAAAGAAAAAGTAGAATCGCTAATAGCAAAAAAAGAAAAAGAAGATCAAATTTTGAAAAATGCTATTGATAAAAAGTATTTAGAAAATAATAAAGATATTGATGCTGCATTGAGTGCAGCTATAAAATCGAAAGATTCAGATGCGGTAAAATATTTTGTAAGTAGGGTAGAGGATCTTAATGAACTTAATACAGAAAATAATCCGCTTGCGTTAGCGATCAATTTTAATCAAAATAAACTTGCTGATTATTTAATTGAATCAGGTGCAGATCTGTTTTTAAAAGAGCCAGGTGAAAAAGAATACTTGATTTTTTTAAGTGCCATTCGTAAACAACAATATGGACTTGTTGAAAAAGCTTTGCAAAAGAAGTCGAATAGAAAAGAGCTCCTAAATGACAAAGAGCAATCATTATCCGCACAATTTCTTTCGTATAAAGATCCTAAGATGTTTGATATTTTATTACGTGCGGGAGCAGATCCTTTCTTTGGCGGATCTGAAGGAATCTGTCCTATTAGAAAAGCCATCGAAAAAGGTTCTATTGCTATTCTTCCTGTTTTGTCTAAGAATAAAATTGATCTGTCCATAAAAACAGAAGGAAAAACCTTGATGACTTGGGCAGTAAATTACAAACGTAAAGATTGGATCAACGGACTAATATCAGAGGGGGTGCTAGCAAAAATGGATCAAAGTGCCATAAAAGCCTTGTTAAAGGATGCCAAAGAGGTAGAAGGACTGGAAGAGGATATTATTGAATTAATAAATAGCTACTTGAAAAAAGTATGATATTATAGATTCATGTAATATGACTTCTTATATTACCCAGTGATTTGAACAAAACACTAACGAAACAGTCATTTTGGAAAGATTTTCCTTAATATTGACTTATTAAATTCTAATGAATGTTGTTTCTTTTTAAGCTTGAGATTTATCAGTGGTTGGCGCCTCTAATTGGCCTCTATTTCATCTATAGAACCATTTCTCAATATATCAAAAAGAAACGTACTATTGTTGCTGCGGTCGTTTGGATATTGTTCTGGGTCAGTATCATAACTTTAGCCATTATTCCAAATCAAGTTACTAATAAAATAGCTGCAATTTTAGGATTTAAAAGTAATGTGACAGCTATTATTTTTGTGGCTATTGGTCTACTTTTTCTATTCATTTTTTATTTATCATCAGCTATAGAAAAACTAGAAAACCAATTAACAGAATTGGTTAGAAAAATTGCTATTGATGAACATAGCACTCAAAGGAAAAAACAAAAATCACCCAAAAAATAATCTGTTTTCTATTCAATTAAGTCTAATATTCCTATCAACAAGAGTTATTATGAAGATTCTATTTGTGCTAGAAAATTATTACCCGCACATTGGAGGTGTCGAAACTCTTTTCAAAAATTTGTGTGAATCTCTCGTAAAAGCGGGACATGGTATCACTGTTATTACTACCCAAAAAAATAAGGAAGACCTTCGAAGTGAAACCCTAAATGGTGTTTTTATTAAAAGGTTACCATTTAATGATAGATACTTATTTACATTCTTTTCCTTCTTTCCCATATTAAAGATTTGCGGTGACTTTGATCTTATACAAACCACTTCATATAATGCAGGCTTGCCAGCACGATTTGCTGGCTTTTTTAGGAGGAAAAAAGTATTGATCACTTTTCATGAAGTTTGGGGAGATCTCTGGTATGAACTACCATTTATGAGCAAACCAGGACAGCTTTTGCATAAGCTTTTTGAAAAACTACTCTTAAATTTAAAATTTAAAAAATACATTGCTGTATCTCAGAGTACTGCAAATAACCTAGAAGTAAATGGAGTCTCGAGAAGTCGCATAGTTACGATATATAACGGTATGGATTATAAGGAACTTCATGTAGATAAAGTAGAAATAAATGAACCTAAGACTTTTACCTATTTCGGTCGATTAGGTATGTCTAAAGGCATCGAAATTGTAGTCGAAGCTGCTCACCTAATGAAGCAGAGCGGCTGTAAGGCAAATGTGCAACTAATTGTTCCTTTAGAACCAGCCCATTTTTTAAAAACAATAAAAGATCTTATAAAAGAAAAAGACCTAAAGGATTTCATAGGTATGAAACATAATTTAACTTTCGAAGAATTAAAAATTCAAATAGCTACATCATTTTGTATTTTGCTACCATCTTACAGTGAAGGTTTTTGCTATGCTGCCGTTGAAAGTATGGCTATAAAAACACCGATTATTTCTTCTGGTAGAGGAGCCTTGAAAGAAGTTGTTGGCGGGAAGTATTTAGAAATGAAAGAGCTTTCAGGTAAAGAATTATTTTACTGTATGCAAGAGGCTATAAATGAAAATTGGATTGAAAAACCGTATCCAAAATTTGAACTAAGCGACACCGTAAAAAATTACATGGCGTTATATGCTAAATTAGTATAGATGAAGATTGCGATTTTAGCCGATCCTTTAGATACTCAAAATGCAGGCATTCATGTCTTTTGCAAAGAATTGATTGCTTCTTTATTAACTATTGATAAGCAAAATCAATACTATATTGTTAGAGCTAAAGAATCCGATGATTTTCCAAATGCTACCGAATTAATTTTTCCAATCAATAAAAAGATTCCTTTCCACAATCGGTTTAGGCAATTTACAAGTATTCCTAAAAGACTTAGGGACTTAAACGTAGATGCTGTACTTGAATTAGCCCACTTTGGTCCTTTCGGATTGGGTGACGAAATCAAAAAAATAACTTTTATTCATGATCTGACACCAATAATTTACCCATCTTTTCATTCTAAATTGAGTGTCTTAATGCATAAAAATTTGCTTCCGCATATTTTAAATAAGGTAGACCTTATATTTTGCAATTCTAAGGCGACACAAACTGATCTTTTAAAATACTTTCCTGTTACAATTGGAAAATCTCAAGTCGCTTATCTAGGTTGTAATAAGTCATTTAAACCTACTCTGGACAAAACAATTTTACGCAAATACAATATCACCAAACCTTACTTTCTTTCTGTAGGAACGTTAGAACCCAGAAAAAATTTAACCACATTATTGGAAGCTTGGACAAATTTTAAAGAAAAAGGAGGTAATGAGATACTTGTTTTAACAGGTAGTAATGGTTGGAATTATCAACCTTTGATAAATAAGATCAATGCAAATAAATTTAAATCTGAAATAACATTGACAGGATTTGTTCCTGAATCTGAACTACCTAGCTTGTATTCTCAGGCCAAAGCAATGGTTTATTCCAGTTTTTATGAGGGTTTTGGATTGCCAGTTCTTGAGGCGATGGCTTGCGGCTGTCCAGTTATTATCTCAGACAATTCTGCACTGCCAGAAGTTGGAGGTACGGCAGCATACTACTTTAACCCTAATAAGAGTGTTGCGCTTGAGGCAATTCTAACAAAGACATCAACACTTGATCTTCAAGATGCTAAGAATAGATCCTTAGCACAGGCTAATAAATTTAAGTGGGAAAATACTGCAAGCATTATCAAAGCAGGAATCGAAAACCTTTTTAATTAAATAGAGGTTCCAATAAGTAATAAATGGCTATCAAATATCCCTATATTCTATAATTTACCGATTAATTTAAAAAAACTACTTAAAAATATCGCTGATTTAGTTAATTTTAAATGGTTTCACTTATTATTGTATCCTATAATAATACATTTATAATTTATGATTTTTCTAGCTTCTGGTTTCGATTTAAGTGACCCGTACATTCAAATAATTACTGCTTCTTTAGTTATTATTCTTTCTTATTTATTTGGTGTCATTGCTGAAAAAACCAATGTACCTTCTGTTTTAATGCTAATTGTTCTAGGGATTCTTATGAAGGAAGGCCTTGACTACATGCATATAGATCTTCCCAAAGATTCTCTCATGAATGCATTGAAAGTTTTGGGTACGGTTGGAGTCATAATGATCGTTATGGAAGCAGCCCTCGATCTGGAATTGAATAAGCAGAAGTACCCCTTAATAGGAAAATCCATTCTGATTGCATTATTAGCTTTAATAGTCTCCATATTTTTAATAGCGGTTCTATTTATGTATACTCTGAATATGGATCAAATAACGGCTTTGATCTATGCGACGCCTTTATCAGTCATGTCCTCTGCTATCATTATACCGAGTATAGGTGGATTGGTAAAACATAAGCAAGAATTCATGGTTTATGAATCTGCTTTCTCTGATATTTTGGGCATCATGATCTTTTACTTTCTGTTGAGTTTTGCAGAAGATGGGGGAATGGTAGCAACTTATTCATTTATCAAAAGTTTGATCATAACTTTGATCATTTCGATCATAGCCTCTTATAGCTTGATTTATATTTTTAAGGATTTAAAAGGACATACTAGACTCTTTTTATTGATTGCAATATTACTTTTTTTATATGCAGGAGGAAAAATTTTCTTTAAGCTCTACGGAGCACTTTTGATCATTTTGTTTTTTGGTATTGCTCTGGCAAATCACAAATTATTTTTCAAAATGTTTAAGCGGGAAGACCAACGCGGGAAAGAAGACCCTATCGAAAAAATCGAAAAAGAATTTCATCTTATAACTTTGGAGACCGCATTTGTGGTGAGGACCTTTTTCTTTGTAGTTTTTGGACTGACGATCAGTTTAAGCTCATTAGTAAGTTTGAATGTATTTTTTCTAAGTATTGGGGTATTGATCATTCTGTATTTAGCTAGATTACTTTTGCTAAAGATATTTGTAGGAAACGAGGTTTTGCCCGAATTATTGATTGCTCCAAGAGGGTTAATTACAATCTTACTATTTTTTGCCATCCCCTTAAATATTCAAAATGATGCGTTTGATTCTGGGATCTTGTTATATGTAATAATGATTTCCTCATTAATAATGACCGGTGGATTAATTCAAGATTCTAAAAAGCCAATATCTCATGAAGAAGATGAGCTTGATCTACACGAAGAAGGACATTGATCTATAATATAAAAATAAAAATAGTGGGCAAAGTGCAGGGTGTTTGGTTCAGAAAAGGCACACAAAATACTGCCATCGATCTAGGTTTGTTTGGGGATGTTCAAAACTTAAAAGATGGTTCTGTTTTAGTCCGCGTATCAGGAAAAAGAGAAGAGGTTTTAAAGCTTTTAGAGTGGTGTAAAAAAGGTACGCCTCATTCTGTCGTAGAATCTATTTCTTTTGAAGAAACAGACTCTGAATTCCATAAAACTTTCGATATTATTAGATAATATATTTAGCCAAGAAAACTTTGTAGTTTCATGGCAACTCCCATGTCGCCAGAAACGGAAACTTTGCCCATCATAAAAGCAGTCATAGGATTCAGATCTCCCTTCACTAAAGCCTTGAAGTTTTCCTTTGTGATCGTTACAGTACAATCAGCTTCTTTATCTTCTCCAGAGACCTCATTGCTATCTCCTGTCCCATCAATAAAAATACATTCATCATCCAGTTTTAGCTTAAGCGTACTCCCTATTGGAGATGCATCATTTGCACGTGCTTGGATTCCTTCAATGATTTGATTCAATTCCATTTTTTATTTTTTAAAATGATATACCTGCAAAATGCTTAAAAGTTTTCATTTCTTCTAATTTTGCAGCATGTTTAAGTTATTAACATATCTCAATAGACATAAGTTTTTGAACTTTGCTATTGTGACGATTTATTTCTTTTTGGTAACACTTCCGCATGAATGGGTAGGGGTTAAATTGAGCAACTTGGTTCAAAACCTTTCAAGGGCTGAATTCAACAGATATGTTTTAATAATCGGATTTATATTATTTGTCTTTTATCTTATCTCAATTTTTAGAAATGTATTAAATATCACAAAGAAGACAATACCAATTTTCTATTTATGTCTCAGTGCCATGTTAGCAATTATATCTTTGAATCTTCTAATTATAGTCAATGTTGAAATAATTCATTTCGTCCAGTATGGGATTTTAGCGGTACTCTTGGTACCATTATTAAATGACTTTTTTCTCACTTTATTTATCTGCTTGTTATTGGGATTTATTGATGAAAGCTACCAATATTATTACCTTCCAGTAAGAACAACCTACTTTGATTTTAATGATGTAGTTTTAGACTTTATTGGTGGTGGATTAGGTTTAAGCTTATTGAGAACTTATCCTAAAATATCTACTATTGTACACAATTTTGAGAAAAGACTCAAGTACATTTGGCTTAGTTGGTTTTTTTTAATCTTCAGTGCATTGATCTTTATTAAATGTGGTCTACTGCAAGTTTATTCAAAGGGTGATGGCGTAGCAGATCATTGGACCACTTTAGTTGTCAAAAAAACTGAGGAGTTTTGGACCAAAGATCCACACGGGGTTTTTCATGTGATGTCACCTTTAGAAGGAATTATTTGCCTAACCATACTATTATTTATTTATCAATTTATAACTATAGACATTGAAAAAAGTCCTCTTAAAAAATAAAAAAGAAGCGTCTCTAAAGCGAAAACATCCATGGGTATTCAGTGGCGCAATAGATAAATTAATTGGCGAAATACAAGATGGAGACCTCGTCGCAGTGTACAGCAAAAACAAAGACTTTCTTGGATGGGGTCATTACTTCAATGGTTCTATCTCTGTAAGAATTATTTCTTTTGAAGATGAAAAACCAGATGATGATTTTTGGGCTAAAAAAATAAAAATAGCACAACAACTTAGAGCATCAATCGGGCTGATACCAAATAGTACCACAAATTGCTTTCGATTGGTAAATGGCGAAGGAGATGGCTTGCCTGGGCTAGTAATTGATATTTACAATAAGACTGCAGTAGTACAATGTCATACCATCGGAATGTATCGTTCGATAGAAGAAATTAAAAAAGCACTGCAAACAATTTTCAAAGATGACTTAGAATGTATTTTTAATAAAAGTTCTGAGACTACACCAAGGTCTTATGGTATTCAAAATAAATTTGAACTTGGCAATCAAACTACCACAAATATCATAGAAAATTCCTGCAAATTTGAAATAGATTTTGTTGAGGGTCAAAAAACTGGCTTTTTTTTAGACCAAAGAGTAAACAGAAGCATATTAGCCAAGTATTGCAAAAATAAAAAAGTTCTCAATGCATTTTGCTATACAGGTGGGTTTAGTATTTACGCCCTAAATGCTAAAGCAAAAATGGTTCATTCTGTGGATGCTTCAGCTTCAGCCATTGAAAAATTGGAACACAATCTTGTCCTTAATGAGATAGAATCATCTAGGCACACATCTTATACTTCAGATGTTTTAAAGTTTTTAAAGACTGAGGAGGCAGCTTATGACATCATTATTTTAGATCCTCCGGCGTATGCTAAAAGTCAATTTAAAAAACATAAGGCTGTCCAAGCTTATAAAAGATTAAATGCAATGGCCTTGGATAAATTAGGTTCAGGCGCAATGCTGTTTACTTTTTCATGTAGTAGGGTGATAGATCCAGAATTGTTTTATAGGACAATACAATCTGCAGCCATTGAAGTTGGGAAAGATATAAAGGTTGTCGAATGGTTGAGTCAGGGTCCGGATCATCCGATCTCAATATATCATTCTGAGGGCAAATATCTGAAAGGGTTGGTATTGATTGTTCAATAGATTTATATCTATTGCAACATTTTGATTCTTATCATTTCTGATTGATTTAGATCAGAATTAAGAACAACTAATTTGGGGCGTCCATTTACATAATATCGTACAGCTATGGTATTGGGAGGGATCTCTCCCAAATTTTCTGCATGGAGTAATAGATAGTTCTCTCCTTCTGAATTTAACTCTACAAGAAATTTAAATGGTCTTTTAGCAATTTTCTTTTCTTTTAAGATCCAATTACCGTTAAAGTTGAGAGAAACAATGTCACCATCTTCTTGTTTGTGATCGAAAATTTCCAGATAAAGTTTTTCCTCAGTTACTTCAATAGTTTGCTGTTTTATTACTACTTTTCTATCTTCTAATTTGTTTGGGAGAACGGTTATTACTTTTTCTTCAGAAGGGATATCGATTTCTTTCTCTGGATAAATAACTTTAAAATAATGCGGCTCTTCAAAATTAAAGAGACCAGTAGGATCTGTAGATTGAATATACTTATTTGAATTATTAATAAACCCCTTTCCATATTTATTTAGGCAAGATAATAATTCAACATTATGATAAAAATAACTTTTACCATATAAGTCATATTTCTTCGGAATCTTTCTGTCAGCTTGATAATTCTTAATTACAGTAAGCGCATTTTCAGCAGCCAAAATGCTATTTTGTAAAAAGCGATTAGAGATCGAACTAGACCTTAAAGTTTGGATATCTTTTTCTATGTCTTGAGTCAATTCCACCTTTTCTATGTCAATGTTGAAATGCCAAGCTTCTAAGAATAATTTCATTTTATTTTGGATGTCTCCAAACGTTTTAGTAAATGAATTTATGTCAATATTTTCATCTCCTCCCTGTTCGATCAAACCATCCAAATACAAATTAAGATTTTCTTTAGTTTCATAAAATCTATCATATAGAAATTCACAACTTTCAAGTTTTTTGAAAATAAGGACTTGGTTTTCGCTTAAGCTCAAATCTTTTTCATTGATCAATCCTTCCAATTCAAATCTTATACTATTAGTAGCAGCTGTTATTTTGGTCATCTCTTTTATGAGATTAGCCAAAACTTTGTTCTCCTCTTGCGAAAAGTTTGAGGCAGTATTTGAAAATGTTTCTTTGATCTGATTTGGAGATTTATCATAAAACCAATTATCCGGATCGTCAAAAATATCAAGAGGGAGGTCTTTATTCCCATAAAAATTTAACTGATTACTCTGTAGATCAACATATTTATTCACTTCTTGATTAAGATTTTCAAGAATCCTATGTATAATGAGCATACCATGTGTATTCTCATTCGTAAACAAAATATAATCATTGACTGCCTTTATACGCTCAGATTGAGCATTGCCATTCAAACTAAATGTGAGCAAGAATCCTAAAAAAGCTAAAATGGATATGATATGTTTGTTTGGCATTATATGATGTAAAAAGGACTTAATTTATAATTTAAAGTAAATTTCAGATAATAAGCAATCAAATCCAAATTAAATGAATTTAAAGCACATTCTTTTAAAAAAGCAAGGA
>ENA-ORXM01000484-ORXM01000484.1-marine-metagenome-genome-assembly--contig:-NODE-484-length-70587-cov-24.722720_pt1 | contig 70587 bp, 60 predicted proteins | sample MGYA00237867_ERZ511480 | MGnify/ENA primary metagenome ERZ511480 (study PRJEB26309, sample SAMN06266103) | marine metagenome | isolation source: Algal blade | place: United Kingdom:Sidmouth, United...
CTTTGCTTAAAGTAAAAGACTACGCTACGATGGTGCAAAGAGCATTGTAGTTTATGGTATTCCGAACCGCCGTATACAGCCTGCCCCGCTCTGCGGGGAGACCCGTACTGCCTGCCCTGAGCGTAGTCGAATGGGTACGGTGGTGTGAGAGGCGCATCCCATCAGTTATCGCTGGTGGGACCGTCTACTCGATTAGTGGTCGTATTCCCTTATCCATCACCAATATATTTTAATTTATTTTCAAATAGACCCATTACTCTTTTTTTGTAATCTTCAGACGCTTCGACATCAATAAATAAGTCAAAGTCCAATTCATCAACTGAGTTTCCTGATAAGTACATACTAAATGAAGCACTTGTATCTTCATCCAATTTGGCATAGCTTAATTCAATTGATAGTTCATTATTTTCTAATGGTTCTTTCAGTTTCACAATGTCATTAATATCGTTTAGCTTGAAAAAGAAGTTACACCTTATATCCGTCGAGTTTAGTTTTTCTGAAATTGACGCCAATTCTATTACATCCGCTGTGTAATTAATATTGTAGGCTTGAGGTATGAATTGTTTCTTAATTTCCTTAAGCACCTTAATAGAGCCATTAGCTTTATAAGCCATAGCGTGAATTTTAGAAAATTGAACTTTCAAACCAGAAATTGATTTGTACGTAGTTTCAGTTTCAATAACTTTTTGATCGTTGAATGGCTCAAACGTTATACATCCAGTCTTGTATATCCATTTATTTTGATTGTTTAGTTTAGTATTTAAGTTCACTACGTTAGTTGCAAAATTTTCGATGTCTTCATCGGTTTTTAGCCCGTATTCGCTATACTCATTGATTGCGTTTAAAAAGTTTGATAAATGACTTATAGCTTTCTCAGACGAGTAATTATTTAAGCTGATATACGCAGTTGAATCTTTATTGTCTTTGTTGTATGTTAGTCGAATCTTGTTGCTATTTGGTGTTTCGTTATCAAAAGGATATGAAATGGTAAGTGCTTTAAAGAGTTCACTGTTTGCTTGAATTTCAGTTTCAAATTTTTCCAATTCGCTTGTTGTTAGATTTATACCAAACGTTATCAATTCTAATGGAATTTCATTCACTATAGTCTTAATTTGCTTATTGTTTGTTGATGTTATGGTGATTCTCAATTGTGAGTTATATGTTTTTTCATAGACCTTCTTTATTAACCTTAGAATTGACTCTTGGCTTTCTTTGTTTTTGAATCTATAATTACAGCTATCTACTCCCATTTAATTATTGTTTACTTATGACCACTAACGGAATTATGATACGTGGCGTATCCCGAAGGGTATGCCATCGTCATCATGTGTTATCAGCTGGATTTTATGCTTTCAATTAGTTCTTTTTGTTCTTTATTAAGGTTGACCTTCCGCATAATTGTCTTAAAGCTCAATTCGTTCTTAGCTTCTGGATGCATTTTATTTGCTCTCGAGTAAGAATCGATCAAAACATTTTTTATGTCTGCATTTCGTCTGTTCCATTTCATTCCCAATAATTCAAATAGTGGAACTAAACATTCTGGTTTAGATAACAAATAGTCTTCATGTTGGTCATGCAAAACTCCGTCTACAGAAAAGGCCCATTCTTCCAAATGTCTTTTTCTAATAATTCCCTCTTTTTCCCAATCTTTTATTTCATTCCATTTTGGGGATTCTACTCTTCGTTTAATTTCACTCTCTAATTGAAACTTTAATTCTAATATTTTCTTTTCATATGCTTCTTCAAATTCTTTCTTAATTTCTAACTGATCATCTGATGCATTTATTAGCTCCTTGAAGACTTCTAATTTGTAAGGTTCATAAGACTCAAAATCAAGTAGCCATACATACAGTTTTATTTGATGGTTTATTTTCTCTTTTAGTTCTTTCTCTATAAACGTATTACTTTCAATAGACGTTTTTACTAAGCCTTTAAATAAAGTCCTACTAACCCATTCAGCAGGATTCCAATATTCATTTTCGCTAAATTTTACAGCCATTATTAAAAGCTTTTATTCTTCTTCAGATTTGGCTAATTCTCGTTGTGCAGTTATAAAACTTCTGACTTTTATCATCTCAGATTTTATAACCGGTAAGTAGGATTGAATATACGGTTCATTGAATTCCTTTTCTGTTTTGGCACCTCTTCCAAATTCTACCTCTTTAGTGAACGTATGATTTAGTTCACCTGTATTAAATGATGTTGGCCTTAGTATTGAAAGTACATAACCGTATTCTTCGTAATACTTCTCTCGATTTTGCCAAGTCATTGTGTTATTGAATAAGAAATCTACGTAATTTTTTAATCGACTTAATTCTTCATTGGATAACTCTCTTTTCATTTTTTTTCATTTCTTGCTGATAACGGATTATGCATATGCAGAGTCACGACGTAGGAGTGATTCTGTCATAATGCTGTGTTATCTGTAGGCTTATCATACACTATGTTGCAACTCTATTTCTGGCATTTCATCATATGTCCTACCGTTTAATTCTCTACCTGCCTTCTTTTTATTTTTTCCGCCCCATTGTTTGAAGAAAAACGCTACTTCATTTGATTCACATTGTTCTTGAATGTCAATCACCCAATCGGCTTTCATTTCTCGTGGAGTTCTTCCGCTTTCACCTCCTACTATAACCCAGTCAATTTGGTCAAGATTTAGGTTTGGCAAAGGTCCGATCAAAGGTTCTAAGGATAGAAACTTAACTCTTGCATCCGTATTTCTCAAAAAATCGATTCTCTCAATCACTTCTTCATCTTCAACTGAAACCCCCATCCAAATATTATGAGACCATTTTAATTGTGGACTTAATTCAAGTAGTCGTTCTGCTCTTTTTGTAAGTACTTGAAATACGTGTTGAGGATTTTCTCGCATAACTTTAAACACCTTTTTAATAAATGAGAGAGGGACATCTTTATGAAAAAGATCACTCATAGAGTTAACAAACACTATTTTGGATTTTTTCCATTTGTATGGTGTCTTTAATTCAAATTCATGTGTTCTAATATCAAAGTTGTCTTTGTATTTCTCTATTCCCATTGCTTGAAGTCTCTTTGACATTATTTCAGCATAACAGAATTTACATCCTTGCGAGATTTTGGAACATCCAGTTGTTGGATTCCATGTCATTTCAGTCCATTCGATACTTGATTTTGACATATTATATGGTTTTTGATACGGTGATTTTAGAATATTCTTCTTTGTAACACTTATAATTTAAGTAAAATGCATTTTTCCGTGCATCTGATGTGTCCTCTAAAATTGCTTTGATATTTCCTTGCTTTTGTAAATTACTTAGAATCTCTTTTGAATGCTTACTTAGATAACCACATCTTAAAGTGAATTCAAATATTTCGCCGTTTGTTCGTGGTTCATTCAAAAACTCCATTAGTTTCTCTTCTAAAGGATTCATATTCATTGCGGCAAATAAATCTCCTTGGTTGCCTTGATAGCTCCATCCTTTCCCATGATCATCATCAATCTTCCACTTGGATTCTAACATTTTTTCAAATCCTTTGATATGAGAGGTGAAAAAGTATAGACAAAATACAGTGTTGGCATCTTTTTCTATTGTGAAATTATCCACAAAGTATTCATCTCCAATTGCATTTTGAAATTCATTTTTCAGTGTATCGACAAAAGTCCAAACATTGGTCGATTCTGTCCAATCTTGATATGGCACAAGTTCTTCTATGAAATCTTTTAAAGCTGTTGGAGTTCCATTGGATTCAAATCTGTACATAAATTGTGTAGGTAGCCATAAGAGAACTTCTGTTTTATTGTTTGACATTAAATCGATAATGTTTTGCATCCTTATATGTTTGTACCCGTAAGGATCTATAAATACAAAAGCTTTTTCGTTCTTTAGTTCAGATAGTTTTTCAGTTAGTTTGGGAATAAGTTCAAGGTAGTCCTCAGATGAATATTCAATATCACCAAAGGAACTGTAGTATAGATTATTTGCTGCGATTGCTGCTGATGTAGAATCTACTTTTGCAGTTTCGATATCGTTAAATTGACAATTGATTTTTGGGAATGTATCTTTCTTAGCGACATTTTTGAAGTGAATATCTTTTACGGCGTTCATTATTACTAAAGGGCTCCCAAGGCCACCATCTTCATATTGCCCTTCCCCACAAAATAGATCATAGACATGAATATTCTCTGTGTATCTGTCATTGCTAATTATATTTAGAAAACGAGCTATGTATTCTCCAAGCAATTTCACTTTTGCAGCCGAATGTTCAAGTAGGTGTTTCTTAACGTCTTTGCTCATTTTTTATTTTTTGCTTACAGATAACGGATTATGCATATGCAGAGTCACGACGTAGGAGTGATTCTGTCATAATGCTGTGTTAGCTACTGGCACTTTCATTCATAGTGGCTTTTGTTATTCTAAAATTCTTTCCGTTGTATGGATAGAAATTCATTCTTCTCCATAATATTTCATCGTTTGCAAGTTTGCATTGTGTACAGAAGAAAAGGTCTTCATCTATTGGATACTTTGCATTCGGATTATGAAAGAATGTTACCCCGTAATTGTAATTGTCAAATGGTTTATCCTTTATAGAATTTACAAAACTTCCAGGTTTAGTATCATTAAGTTTATCGCTATATCCAATTCCTGAATAAATGATATCCAAAGTCTCACCATTATCCAAACCATTTTGAAATCCCATTCTTGAAAATTTTCCAATTGTTGCAGAATTTGTAAAAATTATTCCTGAGACGTATTCAGAGTTTGGTAGGTCAAAAAAACTCGCCATTTCTTTAAGCTCGCCATGTTCATCTTTTTTGCAATTAGTTATTTTATTGAAAGTTGTTTTAATGCCTTCGTTTTGATGATTATCTTTTACTATCTCGTATCCATAAAGGTATTTTACTATGCTATACACATTCATGTTGAATGATTCAGAATTGTGAAAAGGTTGAATCGCAAAAACTAATGGCTTTCCTTTTACCCAATTTAATTTATGATATTCTTTTGAAAGCTTGGTAAACAATGAACTTCCTATTCTTGTGATAAAATCAACTTCTAATTCAGTATTTAGAGAATTAAGCATAATATCGCTTCTGTCACCATATTTTGCATTTGATGTTACACATTCAATGTATAGTATTTCATTTTCTATTGATATTTTAAAGTCCGGTCTTTCTTCTTGAGATTTCTCTATTAAAAATTTATGTGATTTTAAAAATTCATATGTGTAAAGTTCCCATAATCTACTTTCATAATTAGTGGTTTGAAATTGATTTGCAAAGTCTTTGTCAAACCCATTCCATGAATTGTATATCCTGTTTATCTCACCTTTGGCTGCAGATAAGTATGGAGTTGATGTCAGCATTTTAAACCGATCGTCTATATTCTTTGATTTATCAATAATTTCAAACAGGTCTTTCATTTTTTTGTCTTTGCTTGTAGCTAACGTATAATGATAAGTGGAGGAGTGACGTAGGAGCTCTTCCATCTTATCTAATGTTGTAGCCCGTTTTTTCTCATGCTATTTACTTAGTTTAAGAATTCGTAATGCACCTTGAATTACCAATGCAAAAACGATTGTTCCTATAATCAAATCAGGCTTGTTGGAACTAAAGTAATTTACCAAGATTCCAGCAATTATTACTCCTAAATTAATAATTACATCATTCGAGGTAAAAATTAAACTTGCTTTCATATGTGCTTCTTCCTTGCTCTTTGACTTCTGCAAAATGTAGAGACAAATTCCGTTTGCCATAAGCGCAAAAATAGAAATGATAATCATTGTAGAGAAATCTGGAAGCTTCTCTTCTCCTAAAAATCTTCTTAAAACTTCTACAAAACCAATAATCGCAAGTGCAATTTGAAAATGTCCAGCAAGTTTTGCAATCCGTTTTTTCTTAATCACAGTTCCTCCAACAGCAAACAAACTAATTCCATAAACAAAACTGTCGGCAAGCATATCTAAACTATCGGCAACAAGTCCCATTGATTTTGAAATAATCCCTGTTGTCATTTCGATAATGAAAAACGCAAAATTTATGACAAGTACAGACCAAAGTAGTTTTTTCTGATTATCGTTTTCTTTGAATTCCGTTTGGTCGGTTTGTTCTGTTGAAATTTTCTTTCCGCCTAAATTCAGTTGGATAACAGACTTTTCTATTTGTTCAATTTCTCCGCTGTGATAAATGGTCAATTTTCGATTCGGAATGTCAAAGTCCAAATTCGCAATACTTGAAATTTCATCCAATTTCATTCGGATTAGATTTTCCTCTGAAGGACAGTCCATTTTGGTAATTTCAAATATTGTCCTATTCATTTATCTTTTCTTAATGGGCTACAACGGATGATGATATGCGGAGGACGACCGAAGAGAGTCTTACGTCATATCTAGTGTTATCCTCAGTCACTCTTCACTTGAATTTACTTTAGGAATGTCTTCAACTTTTAATTCCTTTAATTCAATCACATTTGGATTGGCAATTGCTATGATCCTTCTATTTTGATTCTCTATTGTCTTTTCCAGAATATTTCTAACTAATCTTGCATTTCCAAAACTTGAATCTTGTTGGCTGTGTAATGATTCTAATACTTGTCTAAGCTTTGTTAAGGCCTTGGAAGTCAAAGTGTATTCAGAATCGTCACAAAGTTTATTAAAAATTTCCAAAAGCTCTTTTACTGAATAATTACCAAATTCTAGGACTCTATTTATCCTAGATTTTAATCCAGAATTGTGCTTGAGGAATTGACTCATTTCTAAAGGGTAACCAGCAAGAATAATGGAAAGATTACTCCGATTATCTTCCATTCTCTTTATTAAGACAGAAACTGCTTCTTTTCCATAAGTATCATTGTTGCCTAGAACTAATGAGTAAGCTTCATCAATAAAGATGCAACCATGAATATTTTCATCAATTAGTTTTTCAATTTTCGTTGATGTTTGACCCATATAATCTGCAACTATTTTAGATCTATCAACTTCTGAAAACTTATCTTTTCTCAATATGCCTAGATGGAATAGTATTTTTGCAATAATTCTTGCAACGGTTGTTTTTCCAGTACCAGGAGGCCCTATCAACATAAAATTATATGAGAAATCCTTTGCTTTAAGTCCTTTGGTCTTTCTTATTTGGTTTATTCTAATTGTAGAAACGATAGATGCAATATCCTCCTTAATGTTCTTCAGACCAATTAACTCATTAAGTTCATTTAGACATTTTTCTAAACTGTTTGATGTCGAAGGTTGCTTAATATTTTGTCTAATAGGTTGCTTTTGGTCTATGGTGTTTTTATCCAAATATTCAGAAATTCCGATTAATCTATTCCTTTCAAGCACTGTAACTGAATCATCAATTTCTACAAGCACAGTTGCTATTTCACTAAGTAAATTTGCATATTTTAAGTACAAATCAATATTATGCGTTTTGAGATAACCCAATAAGTTGTATTGATTGGGAAGATATAGTTTTATGTTTTTTATGGTTTGACGCCATCTCTTTCCCTCTCCTAAGACAAATGCTGAATTAAATTTGTCTTTTTCAAAACTAGACTCTATTTCCTGCTTAAGAAATTGGTCGCTATTGGAATTAATTAGTGTAGCTTTTAGATAGCATAATAAGTATACCTCAGCAGAATGGTCTTGAATTTCCCTGGCTTTGACATACTTGAATACATTTAGTATATCATTAAATATTATTTGTAAAAGATTTTTCCTAAACTCATATGGCATTTTTTGAAACGATATTTGTCTAATCATTTCTGTTACCGATGCCAAATTATCACTGCATTTCTTTACAATGGGTAGCTTAGATTCTTTCTTTCTGAAAATATTCCAACTCAATGTTATAATCTTCTAACAAAAGTTAACAATGGCTCCAATAGGTATTTCCTTGAAATGTTCCTTAGAATTTCTGATTCTTCAATTATTCTAGCAATAAAGGGACTAACAGCGTAGTACATAGAGATGAAAAGTTTCCCTATAAGATATTTTTGCAAATAATTATCTCTAAAAGTTCGAAATTCAATTACTTGCGGATGATTGTAGTTTCCGTAAGTTGCAGTCGCAATAAAGCAACCCTTTGTTTTCTTGTTTAATGATTCTACATACTTAGTATTGTCATAAAAGTTGTTATAGAATTGTTGACATAAGATTTGAAATTTGTCGACCCAAATTTCTTGATTAATCTTTTCACCAGTAATTTTAGCTTCTACATTGGTTCCTGAACATATTTTTTCTAAAAGTTGTCTAGAGAGATTGTAAAATGTGCTTTCTTCTACTTTTACTTTAGAATTTCGGTCTCTGTTTTTTATTACGTCATTATAGTTTCTATTAGCTTTAAGCTTGAACACTTCTTCATCTACTGAGAAATATAATTCACCTCGCCTTAGGAAAATCCAGTTTTCTCCTTGGTAAAATGCATCAAAGAGTAATGACTCTTGTTCATTTTGTTTAATGTGACGGATTCTGAGATGAAGTTGATTTGTCATATCTCCTCCAATCATTATTTTATCTGTTGTTGAAGTAGTTAAGCCTTTAAACTTATCATGAGTGCTATGAATAATCTTCTTTGGCATAGTTTAAGATTTTAATTAAAGTTAAATTTTTAGTTTTTGATTGAGGATAACGTCCTAGTGACATGCGGCGTGCTGACGAAGGAAGCATGATCGTCATGTCACATGTTACAGACCGTTATTCTATTTCTTTCAATGCGTCGATTAACTCTGGATATAATGTATAAATTGTCTCTTTTCTATTTCTTAACTCGCCAAGTACTATGGAATTAAATTCTCCAAATTTCGGATATCCTCTTCTTACCATAAGTTGAATTCGTTTTTTAGTTATTTGGTCTTTTATAATGCCACTGTAATGCTTTTCAACGTATAAACAAAATAATGAATGAGTCATGTATTCATTAAATATTGCATACTCAGAGGAGTAATTATTTTGTGCTTCTTTAGTAGCCCATTTATCTTTATGAGTGATTAGATTCTTGATTGCCTTTATATTTTCTGTGCTTGTTGGATTGACATAATTATGATCAATTTCAGTAAACACTATTCCTGATGAAAGACCAACTTTTAAGTCTTCTTCGTATTTAATATCTGAGTCAAGAGATTCTGAAGAATTCACAAACATTATACACTCTTGATAAATTGGACTCCTAAAGTTTCCTTTGAAAAATTTCTGGGTGCTATGACTACCTTCAATAAGAGGTGAAAAGATGACTTTATAGTGATCGTATTTTTGTGGAAATTCCTTTTCAAGCCATTTCCACATTTTACTTATTGGTTGTAATTCGGCCTGTCTTCTCTCAAGATTCTTGTAGTAATTTATGTTGAACTTATAAAAGGTTCTAAAATCTGTCTTCTCCACAAAATCTTGTACTAAATAAAGAAGATTTCTAAATTCACCTCCATGTATTTCAGAGTTGTCTGACCAAGCATGCTTGTATGGAGTAGAGTAACTTAAGAAATCATCTTCATCGAATTCGAAGCATATGCTATTTTCTCTAAAGCTATAATATGTTGTCCAATGATGATTCAAACATTTACTGTTCAATATTTTAATAAGTGGGTGATTACTGAATTTGCTAAAATGCTCATTGACTCTTTTGGAATATTCAAAGTCCATTGGATGATTTTTTGTCAACTCTGAACATTCTGTTAGATAAAGAATAATGTTTGCAAGTTCATATACTTCTGGTATTTGAAAAGTAGTGTTCTTTAGATTCTGATCAATGTAATTTTTAGTAAAAATAGAATATTGTGGGTTAAATCTTAAACGATAAATTGTAGTGTCTTTTATTGATGCAATGGGAATAAATATCCATTGTTCATTTGGACTGTTGACATAAGGAATATCAATAGTATCGGTATCTGTCCAAACTTTCACTTTTATTCCTTTGTATCCATCTGTTCCTAAATCAATTGTATCAGACTTTGTTGTAGAGAAAGCCCATTCGTTTTCCCATGACGTTGCTTTAACATAAAAGCTATCGTTCTTTGCCCAAAGAGTATCAGGAAATGTAATTCTATCTTGAGTATTCTGACAAAACACTACAGACGAAATTGTAATCATTAATAATGTTAAAACGGTTCTCATGTATTTTCTTCTTTTTAATGGTCTGTAACGTATAATGATATGTCGTCGTCTCTCGACGAAGGAGAGATATGCGATCATCATCTATTGTTAGTGGCTGTATTCATCCCATTTAAACTTATTAAAGTTCGTTCGCTCCAATTTATCATTTTCTAATCTCTCAACTTTAAATGGTAGTGGTATTCTTGTTTTGTTATAGTAATAATATTCATAACCCGAGACATAGAACATAAGTGAATCGTTTTTAATTTCATAGAGCAAATCTTGATATTCAGACTTACTTATAAATTCACCTCCATCTTTAAAGCTATATGTGCCATTAATGTAAGGAACAAGATTAATCTTTTTTATTTCTATTACTTCTTCGTTATTGATCGATGATCTTTTTGTAAATCCAATTAGTTTTAGTTCTAAAGAATCATTAACAACAATATTGATTTTGTTGTTGGGTATTTCTACATCAATAATCTCAGGTTCATTTGCAATTCGAACAATATTAATTAGAACCATGATAGCCAAAATCAAAGAAGGTAAGGTTGAAATAGCTAATATCAATTTTGGTATGAATTCATTTTTAAAGCCCTTTAACCTATGAATTACGATAATGGATAGTATTATTGACAGAAATAGTAAAGGATAAAAAAATAGAAAATTATAGGCCAACATTGGACCTCCATCAAAATCTGTTGGCGGAGTTAGATATAATTTTATCGGAATTATAAATGCTATTGAACCAATTACATATGTGATTATTTTACTTTTTCCCAAGTTCTATTTTTATTTACGGGTTATTTATTTTTTATGGCCACTAACGGATTACGTGTATCCAGCGTATTCCGAAGGGTATGCTGTGATCACACGATGTTATGATGCGTATCTCCTTATTCTTTTTAGTAATTCTGATTTGGACTTTAATGATTCTAAATTTGCCGGATCACATCTTTTAATTTGATTACTTGCGTCAGGACAACTTTCAGTTTTAAAATATATTTTAAGGCCACTTAGCTCGAAAAAATATTTGCTTTTCTTAAACGAATAATCCCAGTTTAAATATTCCCAATTTTCATTACTTAATTCAGTGATTTCTGAATTCTCATAATTTGTTACAATTTGCTCGAATGATTCTTGATCGTTAATTGAGTTTATTAATAGGTCATAAATATTATCCCATATTGGTTTGGCTCTCTCGCTATCTTCGTTTATCAATATTACCGAATTTTGAAGTAGCTTATAACAATATATTTTTCCGTAGTTTTCATAGAGTTGTTTAGCTTGCCATAGTAGAGTTGAAACATCTTGTTCATATGTCGTTGTACCACATGCCCAATAGTATTTTTTCTTCTTTACGAGTTTGTAAAAACTTTCTGAAGGTTTAAACGAACTTATCCTTGAAAGAGCTGTCAAGTCTTCTGGAGAAACAGAGGAACCTTGATTTTTCCAATTTGGGTTTAGTTTCTCAAGTCGTTCTAATGCAATTTTATTAGCCTTTTTTTTGTTTCCAAATTGTAATTCAATGTCTATGATTCTATCAACTATTATTGAATAGTCATGATTATTACATGCATTGTTTTCAATTGTTGAGTAGGCTATTTTCAATGCTTGTTTAGCCATATTCTTTGACTTCATTATCTTCTTGTTCAAGGAAATATTCTCATCATTAAATACAATGGAGGTTGAACGATTTTCGAGTTCATGTATTATTCCGTATTTCTCCTTACATGAAATCTGGGAATGCATTCTGCAGCTGTAAAATACTATAAAGACTAATATGTATTTGGTCATTTTCATTTTATGCATCATAACGGATTATGCATATGCAGAGTCACGACGTAGGAGTGATTCTGTCATAATGCTGTGTTATCAGCTGGTTTTTCTTGAACTAAACATAATACCATAAGACATTGAACGACTCTGTTTGAAATCGCCTGATTGAAAACTACTGATTTCATATTTCCGTGGCACATGTCATTCCTTAAATTTAACCCTCTTTGATCTGTGAACACCATTCTAAGATAAAGGCAGCAGTCATCACCTAACACATCTAAGACTTTTTGATCTCGAAGGATTTCATCGAATGTTTTCAAGTGATAAGAACCTGATCTTGTTCTTTTAAGAACTGCTCCTCCTTGCTGTTCTAATATGTTTCTAATCGCATCTTCTATTTGTGGAATAATTAAATGAATAGCTTGGATATGATCAGAGTCGAAATATGCATCTAATCCTTTTGATAGTATTTTTATTCTATCGTCGTCTATTATAGGTGAATGAGCAAGTATTTTTATTATCTCATCCGTGCTAATCAATTTCTTTTGAAAGGCGTTATACAATGCCAAATTAAGATAGGAATGTGAAATTGGCATATTCTCCATAAGAGCTTTTATCACATTGCCTTCTTCATCTTCTTCAATTGACCCGAGATTTGAAAGGGTTCTACCTTCGTCATCTATATTCTTGATTGAAAATATTTTCATGATTGGATCATGGACATACTCATATATACCGTCAAGTACTGATTGTTTATTGGGTATGAAGCTCTGAGCAATATTGTAGATAGTTTGCTTAGATTCTGTGTCAAGTATTTCGCTTAGAAATTTATCAATTTCTTCAGATGAAATTTCTCCTTCTGTGGTAACAGTTGATAATTCAATTTCTTTTTGCTTTTCCCTTAATGTTGTTACAATATCATCGGTTTTATGACCAAGATTAAAGTCAACATATAGTTTGTTTAAGTGTTCTAACCAACCGCTTCCTTGCAGCCCGCTGGCTTTCGCAGAAGTAGTAAAGAAAACCTCTTTTATTTCTGTTAGTATTTTTTCAATGGATTCGTGATTATTCTTTGATCTATAAAATCTTGCAAGTCTGCAGCCAACTCTTTCTATATTCCAAGGATAGTTTTCTTCAATTGCTTTATCTTTTAATACTTCGAAAGTTTTACTTAGTCTTTCAACAATTGCTTCTTCAGTTTCCTCATCACAAAACTTGTGTTTGATTATTGAATCAAATTCAACGCCATACCACTCAGGGTTATCATTTTGAAACTGCATCAAATGACCAAATATTTCAATTGCATTATCTTTTTGACCAAATGCAGTAGCTACTTCTAAGGCTCTGTGGAATGCATTTAGAATTTGACCTCGATCTGTGGAATAATCTTGAGTTGAGAATTCAATTAAACTGTCTATGTATTCTTTTGCAATTTTATAGTCAGGTTTCTTATTGCTTATTGTAGATGAGAAATCATAAATCAATCCTAAGTATCTTGATTTTAAAATTGGGTTAGTGGTTTCATCTTTTCTTTTAAGCCAATAGGCGAGAAATGATTCATTCAGTATTTTAATTGAAGGGAATTCTCTGTAGGTGCCATCTCCAAATGATTGGAAGTGCATAGGGCCAAAATACGTTCCCCAAGATTCTATGCTGTCTTTTGAATAGTTTTCTGCGAATTGAAGTGAAACATATTCAATTAGTTCATCCGTACCTTCCTCAAACTTTTCGAATTTTTCACTTAGTGCTTTAGCAACTTCATATAGGTAAAAGCCTTTGCTGGCTTTATTGTCATATTTATTTAGTATTTCTTTCATTTGTCTTTACCTACTTGCTGATAACGGATAATTATATCGATCGTCTCTCTGAGGTACGAAGAGATATGATCTGATATATAGTGTTATAGACAGTATCATTTTCTATGTAATTCAAATGTTTCTAATAAAAACGTACAGAGTGCAATTGCTGAATTGACCACTAATCTGGCATGTCTTGAATTTAATCCTTTCTTCTTTTCGTTACCATGTCCTGTTCCGTATAAATTTCTTAATTCTGCAGTCTTAATTACAACTTGACCTAAGTTACTTAGCAATATTTTGATTGTCTCACTTCCTTTTTTTGCCTGATCAACTTCGTTTGGAACTAATTCAAGCTCTTTTTGTACAGCTTTAAGGAGTTTAGGAATGTCATCATTTTTATTGTATTCAATTTTGGACTCTGTAAGGATTGTTTTCAATGTTGATTCTATTAGTTCCTTTGATGATCCAATTGATAATTTAGGATCGCTTTCAATTGAGTTTTTAATTCGTTCAATATACTCTTGGAAATAATTTCTATCCAAAAGTGATGTTGCAGATTCAATTTGTTCAAAATCAACTTGGCCAATCTTTGTGATTAATTTTCCATCGAATCTAAATCCATCTCTTTTTAAAAATTCGCATAATTCGTTTTTTGATTCTTGTAATTGTTCTTTGTTCCAAGTATCCGTATTAGAACTTATATCAATCATGATATCCTTAAATACTTTTAAGATTTTTAAGTTGTCTTTTGGGTCTTGCCAATTGATTGTTGAATAGTAACATTCAATCATTTTTCTTCTTTCACTTGTATGTTCCTTTCCATCTGTTAATTCACCATATGCAATATCGTAGTTGTCAAAGTAGGTTTCAATTTCCCTTAACACAGAGTTTCCTACTAAATATTCTCTAAACTTATTTCTTAGTCTCTTACTTATCAAATTTTTCGATTTATTGTCTATAACGGATGATGGTATGCAGCGTCTCTCGACGAAGGAGAGATATGCTGTCATCACCTATTGTTATGTCTCGTATTTTATTCATTTGGATTATGTAAAGCTATTTCAAATTCTTCGAATGGTGGTTCTACAACATAGTTTGGTTCGAAATAGGATTTAATATACTGAGCTGCTCTTTTTTCCGCATGTTTTCTATTCAATACTTTACCAGATTCATCCATTTCGATATTATTCATGAATATTGCAAAAGTCATCTCTAATGCACTTGGCTCATTAATTATATTCGAATAATTAGTTTCGTTGAGCAATGGATAGCCAACAGATTTATTTGCAATCCAAAATGCAAATTGTCTGACTGATGTTGATAAGCTGTTAGATACTTTATTCTTCATGTTGTACTAATTCATTAAACCAAACTTGTCCCATTTCATGATCTAAATCATTATTTAGTAATCTATGGATTGATTCCATTTTCCCAATTTCTTGAAATTTTAATTTTACAGTTTCAAACAACTCGCCTTTATAAAATAAATCTTCTGGTTCTTGATAACTCAAGTCATTAATATATAATATTTGATTTCCTGACAGAGATTTTACAAGTTGGTTTAAGTATACGTGAAATGATTTCCATTTTTCAAGGTATTCATCGTAAGTAGAATGTCTTTCGCTTGGTTCTTCTTTTAAATACTCTTTAGTGACCATTTTTTTCCAGCTTGTCCACCTTGTGAAAAATCCTTTGGGATTAATTAAACAGCTTGTTGGTAAAAGTCTTATTTCATCACAATAGATGTAATTGGTTCGAATTGATATTTCATTATTATCCTTAAAGTTAAAATCCATTGAATTCGTATATGCGTAGTAGTATATTTCTTTTGGATCATTTGTTTGATTGATTATTTCATCTCTTTCTTTTGAATGAAAAGTGTCAATGGATTTGTTTAATTGCAAACCAAAATTTCGCAATATTTCTCTTGGTGAATCACACCAACTAATTTTGTGGTTACTCCAAATCATTAAATCAACAGACATTCTATTTTTTTAATTTTTATGAGACATAACGGATGATGATAAGTCGTCGTCTCCGACTGAAAGGAGGATATGCGATCTTATCATGTGTTAGCCACTGCCTATATTTTTAGAAGGAATACATCAGTATCAATTATTTGAAATCCAATATCCAAGTATAACTTTCTTGCTTCAAATCTTTTCGGATTGCTTGTTAAACTTAACTTTTCAATCCCACTTTCTTTAGCTCTTTTGATCAATTGCCTCATAATGTTATATCCAACTTTCTTTCTTCTAAATTTTTTTAATACTACTACATCTTCGATTCTTCCTTGTTTGGAATTAAATAGCTGAATATTAACTAATGTGCCAATTCCAATAATTTTTTTTTCAAAATAAGCGCCTATAACATAATTAGTATTTATCGTATTTTTTGCTTCAATTAAGGTTAATTGAATTTCTTTTCCTGTCAATTCTGTTAATAAGGAATTTATTTGAACTACATCCAATTCCGATGTTTCTGTCAGAAGTTTATATTCTATATCCTTCATTTACTTGCAAAATTCATTAATTAAGTTCTTCATCTCTATATGCGGTACTTGATTTCTTCTCTTATAAATTTTCTCACAATCTTCAATAAACTTATCTAATTGATATCTAGTTGAGTTGTCTTTCCAAGATAATGGAAAAGTATATTTTTCAGGTATTGTATTGTAAATGTTTGAACCGAAGTCTATAACAGTACCTGTATTTATCATTGTCCCTATTCCAATTTTAACGCAATCACCAATGATTGAACCAAATTTTATTTCACCGGTATTAAATGTTATTAATTCTGCACAAAATGGGTAATAAGAATTTGGTAATTGTAATCTTATTTCTCCGTAGTTGTTTTTCAAATCAGATGTTGTCGCTAGTGCTCCAATGTTTACCCAACTACCTAGAATACTATGACCTAAAAAACCTTCATGATGTTTATTTGAAAAATCATTAATTATTGAATTTTCTATTTCTCCTCCAATTCTGCAATTATTACCAATAATAGTTGGCCCATTGATTTTGACATTGTCTAAATGTGAATTTTTACCTATGTAAGTTGGACCGACAATAAAAGAGGATGGAGTTAAAATTGTTTCTTTGTCAATTATTATGGGGCCTTCAGTTGTATCAAAATAAACGCCTGGATAAATTTTGCATGAATCATGTAGAAATAGGTCTGAATTATTGCCTTCCGCTTCTATTCCTTTATTAGAGAAGTTTTTTAGATTTAGATATTTTAGATCTTCTTGAATTTGGTTGCCTATTCCTTTAAGTACTTTAATGCATCCGTTTGATTTTATTATGCTATCGAATTTGAGATCTGTAGAATCTGCGTAAACTAAATTTTCAATTTTAGATATTATATTTCCGATTTCAGTTGAATGATGCCTATAATAGATTTCAGATGAAGAATCTTCTTTTTTAATCCTTTCAAGTGGGCTAAATATTCCATTTCTTAAAGAAAAGCTTGACCTTATTCTAGTTAATGGTTTATTTATTTGAATATCTTCTTCAATTAAAAGAACTTTTGTCATTGTCAATTGTATTTAATATTTCATATAATAGTTCATCAGTTGCAGCAACAACAAATTTCTCTCTCTTAAATAGATCTTCATTTATTATTAACTCTGTTCCTTTCAAATTTGTAACCTTTGCCCCTGCTTTTTGAGCTATGTAAACAGCAGATGCATAATCTATAGATTTGAAGCCTTTTACGAATTCCAAAAAAGCATCAGCCCCACCATATGCTACCCGAATAATTTCCAATGGACCGCCGTAATTAAAAACACGATTAATAGAGGCAATTAAATTTTTATATTCCATGAATTGTTGAATCCTTGGGTTCTTGCCAAAATATGAACCTATAAAAGATTCCTTCAAGGATTTTATACTAGATGTCTTTATGTCAGACTTTTTATTATTCTCAATTTTATATGCTCCAATTTCATTAGCATAATAAATTATTTCAGTGGTTATGTCAACGACTATCCCAAAAATTGTTTTCATGCTTTCCGTCAAATGTATTGACATAGCTATATTGCCAAGAGGATAACCTCGTAACAACATCTCAGTACCATCAACTGGGTCTAATAAGATCGTATACTTTGGATTTGGGTTGTATTTGAATTGATTTTCTTCTGAAATTAATTGGTAATTGCTAATTACAGTCTTCAGCTTTCCCTCAATAAAGCTTTCGGAGATAAGATCAATTTGCTTAGTTATGTCACCATCTTGTTTAAGATTAATCTCTTTGTGTGCTTCTGGGTCTGAAATAGAAGCTTTAACCAATTTACTTGCTTGGCTGATAATTTTTATTATTTCATTTTCTCTTATCATTAGTACAAATTTAAGTCGCCTCCATAAATTGATGAAAGGATTGTTAAACAAATCCAAAGCAATATAAGTATCCTTGATGAATAGACAAAAAGATTGCCATGTCTACCAGATTTTTCAGTATTTCCTATTGCTCCCTTATATTTAATTTCTTCCCAGTACTTTGGTCGGGATCTAATAGAAGCCCAATATGAAAGTGGAATATTATTTTCTGAAAATTCCTTTTCAATTTCAATACACCGATTTCTCAATGCCGTTTTACAGCTTAGATTTGATTGCATGTCAATAAGCATAGCAAACATTGATAAGAAACCGCTGATAAAAAGTATCGCAATGAAAACATAATGGATTAATTGCGAAATGTCAACTATAAAATTGAAGGCAAACATGAGAGTTGCAAATACTAAAAATTTTTGTGACAAGTTTGAAAACTCATCAGGGACTAACTGATCACGGTATTCATATCCAGTAAAACAATAATTGTAATCGTTTAGTAATTGTTCAATTTTTTCCTTTTCCATATTTTTATTTTTTGGTTGTGGCTAACGGATTATGCATATCCAGAGTGCTGACGAAGGAAGCATTCTGTGATCATGCTGTGTTACAGACCGTTATTCTATTTCTTTCAATGCGTTGATTAACTTTGGATATAATGTATAAATTGTTTCTTTTCTATTTCTTAATACGCCAAGTACTATGGAATTAAATTCTCCAAATTTCGGATATCCTCTTCTTGCCATGAGTTGAATTCGTTTTTTAGTTATTTGGTCTTTTATAATGCCACTGTAATGCTCTTCAACGTATAAACAAAATAATGAATGAGTCATATATTCATTAAATATTGCATACTCAGATGAGTAATTATTTTGTGCTTCTTTAGTAGCCCATTTATCTTTCTGACTGATTAGATTCTTGATTTCCTTTATATTTTCTGTGCTTGTTGGATTGACATAGTTATGATCAATTTCAGTAAACACTATTCCTGATGAAAGACCAACTTTTAAGTCTTCATCGTATTTAATATTTGAGTCAAGGGATTCTGAAGAATTCACAAACATTATACACTCCTGATAGATTGGATTTCTAAAGTTTCCTTTGTAAAATTTCTGTGTGCTATGACTACCTTCAATAAGAGGTGAAAAGATGACTTTATAGTGATCGTATTTTTGTGGGAATTCCTTTTCAAGCCAACTCCACATTTTATTTATTGGTTGTAATTCTGCCTGTCTTTTCTCAAGATTCTTGTAGTGATCTATGTTGAACTTATAAAAGGTTCTAAAACCTGTCTTCTCCACAAAATCTTGTACTAAATAAAGAAGATTTCTAAATTCACCTCCATGTATTTCAGAGTTGTCTGACCAAGCATGCTTGTATGGAGTAGAGTAACTTAAGAAATCATCTTCATCGAATTCGAAGCATATGCTATTTTCTCTAAAGCTATAATATGTTGTCCAATGATGATTCAAACATTTACTGTTCAATATTTTAATAAGTGGGTGATTACTGAATTTGCTAAAATGCTCATTGACTCTTTTGGAATATTCAAAGTCCATTGGATGATTTTTTGTCAACTCTGAACATTCTGTTAGATAAAGAATAATGTTTGCAAGTTCATATACTTCTGGTATTTGAAAAGTAGTGTTCTTTAGATTCTGATCAATGTAATTTTTAGTAAAAATAGAATATTGTGGGTTAAATCTTAAACGATAAATTGTAGTGTCTTTTATTGATGCAATGGGAATAAATATCCATTGTTCATTTGGACTGTTGACATAAGGAATATCAATAGTATCGGTATCTGTCCAAACTTTCACTTTTATTCCTTTGTATCCATCTGTTCCTAAATCAATTGTATCAGACTTTGTTGTAGAGAAAGCCCATTCGTTTTCCCATGACGTTGCTTTAACATAAAAGCTATCGTTCTTTGCCCAAAGAGTATCAGGAAATGTAATTCTATCTTGAGTATTCTGACAAAACACTACAGACGAAATTGTAATCATTAATAATGTTAAAACGGTTCTCATGTATTTTCTTCTTTTTAATGGTCTGTAACGTATAATGATATGTCGTCGTCTCTCGACGAAGGAGAGATATGCGATCATCATCTATTGTTAGTGGCTGTATTCATCCCATTTAAACTTATTAAAGTTCGTTCGCTCCAATTTATCATTTTCTAATCTCTCAACTTTAAATGGTAGTGGTATTCTTGTTTTGTTATAGTAATAATATTCATAACCCGAGACATAGAACATAAGTGAATCGTTTTTAATTTCATAGAGCAAATCTTGATATTCAGACTTACTTATAAATTCACCTCCATCTTTAAAGCTATATGTGCCATTAATGTAAGGAACAAGATTAATCTTTTTTATTTCTATTACTTCTTCGTTATTGATCGATGATCTTTTTGTAAATCCAATTAGTTTTAGTTCTAAAGAATCATTAACAACAATATTGATTTTGTTGTTGGGTATTTCTACATCAATAATCTCAGGTTCATTTGCAATTCGAACAATATTAATTAGAACCATGATAGCCAAAATCAAAGAAGGTAAGGTTGAAATAGCTAATATCAATTTTGGTATGAATTCATTTTTAAAGCCCTTTAACCTATGAATTACGATAATGGATAGTATTATTGACAGAAATAGTAAAGGATAAAAAAATAGAAAATTATAGGCCAACATTGGACCTCCATCAAAATCTGTTGGCGGAGTTAGATATAATTTTATCGGAATTATAAATGCTATTGAACCAATTACATATGTGATTATTTTACTTTTTCCCAAGTTCTATTTTTATTTACGGGTTATTTATTTTTTATGGCCACTAACGGATTACGTGTATCCAGCGTATTCCGAAGGGTATGCTGTGATCACACGATGTTATGATGCGTATCTCCTTATTCTTTTTAGTAATTCTGATTTGGACTTTAATGATTCTAAATTTGCCGGATCACATCTTTTAATTTGATTACTTGCGTCAGGACAACTTTCAGTTTTAAAATATATTTTAAGGCCACTTAGCTCGAAAAAATATTTGCTTTTCTTAAACGAATAATCCCAGTTTAAATATTCCCAATTTTCATTACTTAATTCAGTGATTTCTGAATTCTCATAATTTGTTACAATTTGCTCGAATGATTCTTGATCGTTAATTGAGTTTATTAATAGGTCATAAATATTATCCCATATTGGTTTGGCTCTCTCGCTATCTTCGTTTATCAATATTACCGAATTTTGAAGTAGCTTATAACAATATATTTTTCCGTAGTTTTCATAGAGTTGTTTAGCTTGCCATAGTAGAGTTGAAACATCTTGTTCATATGTCGTTGTACCACATGCCCAATAGTATTTTTTCTTCTTTACGAGTTTGTAAAAACTTTCTGAAGGTTTAAACGAACTTATCCTTGAAAGAGCTGTCAAGTCTTCTGGAGAAACAGAGGAACCTTGATTTTTCCAATTTGGGTTTAGTTTCTCAAGTCGTTCTAATGCAATTTTATTAGCCTTTTTTTTGTTTCCAAATTGTAATTCAATGTCTATGATTCTATCAACTATTATTGAATAGTCATGATTATTACATGCATTGTTTTCAATTGTTGAGTAGGCTATTTTCAATGCTTGTTTAGCCATATTCTTTGACTTCATTATCTTCTTGTTCAAGGAAATATTCTCATCATTAAATACAATGGAGGTTGAACGATTTTCGAGTTCATGTATTATTCCGTATTTCTCCTTACATGAAATCTGGGAATGCATTCTGCAGCTGTAAAATACTATAAAGACTAATATGTATTTGGTCATTTTCATTTTATGCATCATAACGGAGAATGATACCCTGCGTCTCTCGACGAAGGAGAGATATGCTGTGGTATCTATTGTTAGAGAGAGTCATTCGCCTTCATGTTCTTTCAATTTTACAATAAATGCTTTTAGATACTCAATTATTTGATTTCCTTTTTCAAGATATTCGGTCATATCCTTTGTAGTAAGTTCAAATTCTTTTAATCTCCCTCTCTCATAGTATTTAAAAATTGGGTTTTTACTTTCAACATGAATCCCAAATCTATTATGTGCAATTATATTTCTATGACTTATGACCTCTGAGATTAACTTTCTTATTTGTTTAGCTTCCTTTGCTTTGACAAGTTTAAAAAATAGGAATGTTGATTTAGTCAAATCACCAAACATTTTTTGCTTTTCATGAATGCTGAAAAATCGTCCATTTAGTAGTAAGGATTTGAAGGCAGCTCCATTAAATCCTTCTCTATTTTTTGCCATATGCAATTCAAGTATTTTATCTAAGTAGTTTTCAATGATTATATTTTGGTTTAGAAAAACTCCAATGTAGTTGAATGCTGATTCGAAGTCTTTTTCGAATGTTTTTAACTTACCTTTGTAATCACTGATATCTCCGTGAAATCTCCTTTCCTTTAAGTACTGATTAAATTTTGGTTTTTTCATTTTGTATTGTCTGCAAACCAAGCTTGTTGATTTACCTCTGATTTCTTTAGTCTTTGAATGTTCTCTTTTACTTCATTATCCCATTTAATCTCATCAAGTTGATGGTTTTCTCCAGAATATAGATTGTATGCTGAATTATGCATACCAATTTCATACAAGTAGTTTAAAAATGAGTTTGCATCTACTTGATTTACTTCAGTTATTGATAGTTCAAAATCTAATAGATTGTATAGACTTTCATCAATGTACTTAACCTTAACTTCTATTTGTTCTCCTTGTAGAATTCTTTTTATTTCATTAATGATTTCAAATACAACTTCATCATTCTTTTCTCTTTTTCTTCTTGTCCAAAATTGTTGGTAATAAGAAGGAAACGAATCCTGATTGTAGTAAGACAAATCAAGAGAATCAATAACATGTATGACATTTCTGTTGATATCTAATAAAGAGAACATTAAGTCATCTGATTTAATTTTATCTATGATCTTGTGGTAACCTATCATTTTAAGTGTTTCATGAACCTTCTTTAGATTCGATGGGGTTTTTATCCACTTATTTGATGAGTTGTAACCATATCTCAAATCAGAATATCCAAATTGTTTTTCATTGTAAAAAAGTTCGGTTTCATTTGAAGAGTTCTTACATGCAAATAAGCAAGTAATTAAGAGTATTAATATTTGTGTTTTATAGTTCAATTTTATTTTTTGATTCTCTCTAACGGATAATGATACCCAGCGTCTCCGACGAAGGAGGATATGCTGTGGTCATCTATTGTTAGATGCAGGATTTACAACGTGCCGTATACATATTGATTAAAATATTTGTCAAATATCATATTCTTTAAATTGTCACTATTATTAAAAGCTAAAATATCTTTTCGATCTATCACAATAGTAATTATACCATCTGCTTTTAATGCGTCTAAAACTATTGAAGCTGCATGTTTTTTGCCCGTTTTACTTCCTGAAATATTCTTACTTGAAAATACTATCCCAATTTTAGCTTTTCGATTGTTTAGCTTAGAAAGAAAATCTCGTATTTGTGAAGAGGACATTGAAGAAACTTGATTCTTGCACTCTGCAAAGAAAATTGGAGGAAGTATATCTATTGATGATAGATTGATATTGTTTCTAAATGCTAAATCTATTTCTTCAGACTTAGCTTCGTTTTCTACATTTTTATCAAACAGTGTAATGCCATTAATTTTGGACATTAAATAGACACATAGATTTTCGAATATTTCGCCCTTCTTATCCGAATTCGGAGCTTTGTCAGAATCGGATAACATTTTTCTAATTTTTGGTTTACTAAAATTGGCCATCCGTAATTACATATTATGGTGGACAATTCTGTTCCGTTCGTTTATCAAGTAGTTTTCAAACCCTTGTTCTTTTACCTTTTTAACAAAGTCTATCATTTCGAATATAAAAATTCTTTCTGAGAAATATCTATGTTGAAATTTCTGAACACTGTCCGGACTTAGATAGATAAATAGTCCAATGGCATTAGGGAATTTGGATATATTACTATGAAGTTTTGATACAGCTTTTTCAATTTGAATGTTGCTATAATTCCCTGATTTGATTTCAATAAAAATTGGACTTCCTATATACTCAGTAATTTTAGGTGAAGTTAGAATGAAGTCAAATTGTGAGTCTTTTGAAATTTGTCTCGCATTCCTGTTTTGTATTTTTAGCTTATCTAATAAAATTCCAAATTTTCGTTCGACTTCAGCACCGTTTTTTTCTTTGTGAAGTCTTTTAAGATCAATTATTAGAGCTTCAATTTCAACTTCGTTTATTAGTTCTTTTTCATCTTGATCAAATTGAATCTTTATATTATTGTTTTTAGCTATTTCATCTATAAAAATTCGTAATTGATATTCAAGTAATTTGTTTCCTCCCGAAAAATCAGTTTTAAAGAATCTAATTCCTCTTAAATAATAGGGTGGATAATTATGGAAATTGCTGATTACATAGATAGGTTTATCCATTCCTTCAGCTAAACCGATATCAATCAATACAGATTCGCTTTGTTCTTCTACGAATGCTATTAAAAAGTCAGATTTAGAAATCTGTTCTTTTGAGTATTCAAATATTGTTTGACCATTAAAATTCTGTTCTTTATTAAGAATTGTTACTCCTAATTTTTCTAATAAATGCTTAAGCTTAGTAAGTTCAGGATCAAAGGAATATGATATATAGCATTTAGGTTTTTTCATTTTTCATTTTTTATCTTGCATCTAACGGATCGGCGACATCCGTCGTGATGACGAAGGAAGCATGATCGTGATCGTCGCTTGTTATGTGTCGTGATTTTTAGTACGATATTGCAAGATAACTTTTACCAAGTTCATATTGATCAATAAATTTTCTTTTAAAATCTTCTTTTCTTTTTTGAATTATTTCTTTCGTATCTGAGTCCCAGTATTTATCTATGCATTTATAAACGTTCAAAAAGTCGCTTTTGTCAGTAAAGCAATAAATATCCAATTCAGGATTGAAATATTTCCATAAATTGTCATTAATACCTTTTCTCTGATATCCAATTTCTTCATAATAAAAACCAAGTTTAGTTTCTATCTCGTAATATTGGATTGCTTGCCATTTTCCTTTTTTAGAATATTTAAACAAACCATTTAGATTGTTGGCTTGTTCAAATTCTCTCAGGCTTTCTGTCTTTTCTTTTTCGTTAGTTACCAATCTGAAATTTCGAATTGGATAGTTGTATTCCAAATTGAATTTATTTCTCTTTGTCAAATCATCAAAATCTTTTTCCTCTTCTACCAATTCAAATGTTTTGATAATATTGCAATATATAATTTCATGGACTTGGTGTTCTATCTGTGCTATTGATTTGAATAGTTTAAAGTCGTCCTCATAGAAGCAACCTTGATTCAGGTGATTTACTGGATCAGGTAGACTTTTTCTTATTTTATTATGAGTTATATCTAATCCCATTTTACTTTATCTCATGACACATAACGTCCGATGACATGTGCTGTGATGACCGATAGGGAGTCATGGTATCATGTCTAATGTTATCAGCTATATTCCTTTCTTAGGTTCTTTATTACAACTTCTGGTTTCTGGTAGTCTTTCATTAACTCATACTCAAAAGGCTTACTATCATTCTCGATAAGCACTTGCTTCTCGTTTAAAACTTCAGAGGTATATCCCACTTTTATGATACGTCCTTCACCTGCAGCTACTAATTTAAGTTTAGTTTTTGCACATTCAGGTGTAATGCAAATGTTGTAACCTCTGCCCCTTGCTTTTACACTTGGGTATAGAATCCCATCGAAACCATAGTCTAATTTAGTTTCAGTGAAAACCGCAGAAATAATATAATCATAATGAAATCTAATATTTGGATTAGCAAATTGTTGTGCAAAAAACTCATTCACCAATCTTGTCCTATTGGCTAATTCTCTATCGTGAGACATTGCTTCCGCTAATGCACTATTCATATTCCGCAAGAAGGAGTCTCCATTGTCATTTCTTAGTGCAGGTAGGATAATTAAGAGATTAATGTCTTCTTTAACTTCCCATCTACTGAATGTTATTTTCTCATTAGATTGAAATAGGTTGTTTCTGTATGTTTTAGAGGCTTCTAAACAAGCTGTAAATCTTGCATTATTGATATCATCTTCGCCAATTTCTGGTGGCAGTATACTTCCGTAAAACATAGTTTTATTTGGTGTACTTGCTCTTTGAAATGTAGTGTTCCTTTCTTCTGGTTTAAAGCTTAATTCACTTCTTTTTGAGAATATTTCGTCATCTGTTTCGTTTGGTCTTGCTCTGAATAGTGGAAAATATTTATGTAATGTGTAGCTCACTCCTGCGGTAGCACCAATCTGATTTATATAATCTCGTACTTGATCAACTGGTTCAGTTGATAAATCAAGTTTTGAAAGTCTATTTAAAATATCTAACTCTTCCATAATTCTAATTGTGATTATCCGTGTTTATTTCTTGGTGTTCAAAATAGTCTTTATCAAATTCATCTGTTATGACAATTTCTGTTTCGTCATTGAAAAAGCCGTCTGGTATATTTTGAACAAATCGATACTTAACGATTAAGTCGTATGTCCACCAATTTTTTCCAGTCAAGGTTAAACTATTTACAAAGAGAAGGGCTTGTTCATGAGTTGTAAGTTGTGCTCTAATTGTTTTGACATATTCGTACTTATCTATGTCAATTTTTTGATTATCAACATATCTAACTGTTTGGTAGAGGTGTCGATAATAATGCCCTAATCTCGATTGATGACCACCAAATGGATTAAATTTCAACTTACGTTCCCTAATTGCCTTTTTACGTTCCTTTTTAGAGTAAAAAAGATCGATTAGCTCGTCCACAAATTCATTTGGATACTCTTTTAGGTTTTTCTTGAGCATTCTATTTGAATTTGGCCCAACTCCATAAAATAGACATCTATATGATAAAATCAATAATTCTTTTTTACTCAATTGAAGGTTATGCTTATATGACTTTTTAGTAACTCTTGAAAGAATTAAACGTAGTTCTCTAATCATTAGAACAAATATTTTCTTTCCGCTTGATTCACCAAGTTTAAACTCTGATGCATTTTCTCTATGCATTCTAATCAATTCAAAATATTTGCTTTCAAATTTTTCAATCGCAGATGTCTTTCTCTGTTCCTTTATTGTAATATATAAAAGGATTATACTAAGTAGAGTGAAGAGTGAACCTATATAACCTCCAACAAAATCTCCAAAGTGTGAAGCTTTCTGAGGGTCAATTTCGTCACCTTTAAAAGCATCAGACAAGAAAATTGCATGTATAATAACCAAGCCAATAAACACTATAAGTATTTCTATACCATACTTTTTCACAAAGCTGGGTTTAGTGTAACTTTCATATTTTGATTCCTTACTCATTTTTATTGCTGATAACGTATCGGCGACATCCGTCGTGCTGACGAAGGAAGCATGATCGTGATCGTCGCTTGTTATCTCGCGTTATTCTTCTTCGTATAGTTCATCTGCAAAATTATAAACCAGATTGAATGATTCCTCTTTTGCAAATTCAATTCCCCAATTTTCACCAATAACTTTTATGAATTCACTTAGGAATCTGCTTACATAAATTAATGAAAGTTCTGCAAAGCTTTCACTTATATCTTGTTTATCAAAATTTAATTTTTCTGTCTTGACAAATTTTATCGAAGATGGCGATGAATGAGTATGAATTGAAAAGAGTTCATAGAACCCTTTGAATTGTTTCAGATTTAATCCTCTTTTTTCGGCGATTTGAAACTGACTTAAATCGTATGCTTTATGGCCTTTTATTATTTTCTTTCTCTTTTTAATGTTGAATCCTCTATAAACTGGGGAGTTTTCAATTTGTGATTTTAACCTGTTAATATCTTCTTCAAGTTCTTTACTGAAATCATCATTTGAAAAAATATTTTGATAAATACTTAGCAAAGATGAAGAATCATGATAGTCATATAATTTAAGTCTAAATTTTAGTTCCTCATCATTAATAGTTTGGGTACACAAATACCAATGATTGTTGGAAAGTTCAAGAATGTTCCTCATCAATGTAGCAATTGAAGGATAATCCATTGGCTCATTATTGTCTAGCATTGTGCTTCCTGGATATAATCTTAGCAGCGAAATGCAAGAGCTTACCATTTTGGCTAAATAATGTGTTGAGATTCCCTTTCTAAAATCTTTTGTTTGTAGTCCTTCGAATTGCATAGATAATTCATAAGCAATATGCGATAATGTTTCAAAATCTGATATTGGTGAATTTGATTCCTTCATTTGCTTCATTGGTCATTTCAATCAATGCGAGATAACGGATTATGCATATGCTGAGTCACGACGTAGGAGTGATTCTGTCATAATGCTGTGTTATCTGCTGCTAATCATTTTCGATCATAACTTAAGATAATATAAATTTACAATTTGGCATTTTTATTTTTAATGACTCCAATTGCTCTTTTAGTTCACTTGAAAATTCACCCTCTTCATAAAAAAATATAAATTCTTTTAACTCATTTAATTGATACAGACAATTTGGCAATTCTTTTATTTTGGTTCCTCCTAAATGCAGTCTTTTCAAACTATTCAAATTACATATTGATTTTGGTAACTCTTCAACATTACTTAATAATAGTGATATTTCTCTCAACTCTTTAAGTTCGTCAATATTATCTGGAAGATACTTTAAGTTACTGTTTTGCAGATCGATTGATTCTAACTTGGTTAATTGAACTATTTCAGTTGGCAACCTTTCAAAGCTTCTCATTCCCAAGTAAAGATCTGTTACATTTTTAAAATTGAGTATCTCATAAGGGAAAGTCGATCTATCCCAAATTGGTGTGACGACTAAATTGGTGATTATTGATGGATCAACATATGCACTATCTCTTTTACTGTGCATTAAGACTAATCCTTCGGCATTAGGAATACCATTTTCATCTGTCTGTAGAAAATAATAGTCTTGATTAAAAGCTTCGCTGACTAACTTACGCTCAGTAGCTTTATCATTAGAATTTGGACTTGAGCATTGTACACTAACAATGAACAAACACATAGTTATTAGAATTTTTATTTTTGGTTTAATATTCATTCTTTCTTAATTACATCTTAGTCTTTTTTTTAAGTTGCAGATAACAACTGTATATATACACCTTTAATTTCGAGTTACGTATATATCGCTTATGTCTTCAACCTAAATTACTTCTTTTTTCCATTATTTTATCTAATGGACTTATAATTACTTTGTTTTTTAGGCTAACGACATGAGTATATATTTCTGTAGTCTTAGAAGAGGAATGTCCCAGCAGTTCTTGGACGTATCTAAGATTGACACCAGCTTCTATGAGATGAGTCGCAAATGAGTGTCTAAGTGTATGTGGTGTAGCCCAAGCATTTATTTTAGTTTTTTTAGCTGCAGATCTGAAGATTTTCTCTACACTTGAAGCGCTATATTTACCACCACCAGCTCCTTCAAATAGCCAGTACGATGGCTTCTCTTTGATATAGTAATCTCGCAACAGTGGTAATACGCTATCTGCAAGAAGCGTGACCCTGTCTTTTTTTCCTTTTCCACCTTTTATGAATATTGAGGATGTCTTACTATTGATATCTTCTATACGTAGATTAAGTACTTCGCTTAATCTGATGCCTGAGCTATATAGGAGATTTAGGATGGCTCTATGTTTTACATTTTGTGGTGTATTGATGAGGGATATAATTTCCTCCTCAGATAGGACGTTAGGTATAGTCTTAGACCTTTTAGGTCTCTGTATATTATATTTTTCTTTTGGCTTGTTTAGAACTTGTTCGTAGTAGAACTTGATTGCATTGATTATAATATTCTGCTTGCTTTCTCCTATGTTATAGTCGACTATTAGAGAGTAGATATAGTCTTCTATTTCTTTCTTAGATAGGTTGTCTATGTCTTGTCCAGAGAAGTAGACAAGAAATTTGGCGAAAGCCCCTTTGTAATTAGTTCTTGTATGTGGGCTGTATGCTTTTAGAAGTATTCTTTTTTCAAGAGCAGCAAGTCTATCAAGGTTTTCTTCATTTAGTGTGGCGACCGGGGTTTTAGGTTTTTCTCCTTCTACATTAACCAGGGTATAATTATTAGTGAAGATAGCCTTAAGCTGAGCCAGTAACTTATTGTCATATGTGATACTCCATAGCTTTAGATTTCCGTGATAGTAACAGTTTCTAAGTTTCTTTACTTGCTTGCGCCAGCTTATTGCTTTGTAGGGGATATAGAATTTAATACGCTTAGCACTCTGCGGTGGCATGTATATTGTCGCTTTCATATCATAAAAATAGAGAAAATAGAAATATTACATGAATGATAATTAGCTGAATGATAGAGATTTATAATATTAAGTGTACCTTAACCGTTAGTAACGTTTATACACGGATATTGTAATCTTTATATATATAGAATGAAAGTTGTTAACTATTTAGGCCTGACCATTTTCGTCGTTGGGATAGCCTTGTTTTTTATTAGGATATTAAACCCATCACTTTTGTCAGCCATTAATGATAAGGTGATCGATATCTTATGGCCTATCGGATTGTTGATGTATTCTGTTGCTCAGATAAATATTAAGAAAAGTAAGAAGGAGGCTTAGTTGATTTTATTAGATTAAGTGAATAAGACTATAACAATACTTGTAGTTTATTCATTGAGTCCTGAACACAATCTGAAACTGCGAAACGCGGCACATGGTATTTCTCTCGCCGAGGGGCTTTCATTTTTGGCTTGAACCAAAGCAGCCTGCCACGTCGTAGCGTGGAAACAAACCTGCCTTCGGCAGGCAGGAAATTCAAGGCTCTACCCATTTCTTAATACCAAATAAGCCATTTATAGCTAAACAATTGCAAACTCCTCTCTTTCGGTCGTCAAACCTGCCTACCGTCCTAACGTTGGGACACATCTTTATTTTTAAATATAGAATATCCAATCATTATGCCTTCAAATTTATATAGCCCTCCAATAAGAGTTTTATGGCCCGGGGGTCTTTTGTTGTTATAAAACTCTTTCCATCCACCTAACCTGGCAATGATCCAAGTTGCCCACGCCAAGTTCTGAGGGTCATGAGGGTTCATTTGCTTGATGGTGTTACCTGATACATCTTCGTTGATTAATTCAAGACATTCTATTTCCTTTTCATTAAAGATATCTGCAACTTGCATTTCTGTTGTTCCGTCTCTTGCCGCTTTTAATTGTTGTATTTTAATACTCACTTTCATTAGAATAAGAGTTAATTTACGTATTGATTTACCACTTTCTAATTCTGTGGATTCTATATTGTAACCATCACTTTTTAACAACTTGAAGTATTCTTCTATGCGCCACCTCTGCGCATAAATTCGTATTTCTTCTTTTGCCTGTTCAGAATTATCTATATCTTTTGTGCTTATCAACCGCCATATTAAAGGGGGCTCATCCTTGTATCCTTTGTGAGTCTTTTCTTTGACTTCTATAATCGTAATTTCAACACCTTCAGGATTATTCTTGTAACTTACTTTTTGTCGTCGGTGCCATTGTAGTATGCATTTTGCATATTTAATTTCTACCCTTGCCTTTCGCTTTTTACGTTTGTTCCCTTTAACATTTATAGTGTCTGTTCCACTTGCTGGTTGCTTTGATACAAAGTCAAATAACTTTTCTTTTTCTTGCTTAGGTGTTACAATATTTCGATTGTGCATAGCTCGTACTAATACGTCTGTTCTATCGTTTGGCAATCGATCATATACTTCCATTATATCTCCCTCTCGATCCATTACAAATGTTATCTGGTCTGCATTAGCAAGACTTTCTTCTCTACTTGACAGGCATGGTCCCAGCCATTTGTATGACTCTTTATCCTCTATATGTATATCTTTAGTCTCATACCTTTTAGATTTTTCTCGCTTTGCTTCCTCTTGTCTGGACCATAACTTTACTGCGCTAATTCCTAATGGGCTGCCGCTGGTTTGTTCATGTACTAATATAGGGTGCATTAGAAATCCCAAAGGATGAGTCCCGTGACAAGAACCTAACGATCCCAATCCTGTGAAATCTTTTATCCTTCCTTTATGAGTGGTAAAATTGAAACTACTAGTGTCACAAAAGGCTAAGACCTTTTTGCCTTCTACGTTAGCTCTACACTGATCTTCTAAGTCTTTGATAAGTAATGTTTCACTTACTTTCGGATTTGATAAAAAACGATATGCCCCCTTTCTTGAACAGGAATCAAGACATGTTTTGTGTATGCTACTGCTATGTGATTGTATAAATGCCTCTTCTAATTGAAGCCCCTTTTTTCTAACCGTGCATCATTGTAGCGATGAGATAATTCTCGAATACTCATTGTAATTTTTTCCTAAAGATGGTTAATTTCTTACATATAACAAATATATATAATATGTTTTTATATGTGTCCCAACGTTAGGCCTACCGTCAGGCAGGCAGTGCCCTTGTTTCCTGCCTGCCGGCAGGCAGGTTAACGCTATAAAAAACTGATTTGATTAAAATGGTAAGGCCGATATTACCTCATTCCAGAATAAGAAAGTTCTACTATCGAGATGAGCTATTTAGTTTTTTGCTATCAATCCCTTCAGTAATATATTCTTAAGTTGATGTTCTAATTCTATGCGGCTGATATCAGGATGCTTATGATGCCATGAGTAGAGCCAATGTAGGCTTGAGAGGATAGAGTAGAGTGCCAGTTCTATATTGATCTTGCTTTCTATAAGCCCTTCTTCTTGGCATACATTTAAGATACTTAAGAATCTGTGCTCGTAGATGCTTCTCTGTTCTTTGTACTGCGTTAATTCTGGATCAGAAAGATGTACCCATTCTCCTGTGATGAGTGCTATGCTGTCCGAGTTCTGTAATGTCAACTGCACATGCAGGCTGACCAGCGCTTCGAGCTTAGATTGTGCATCTAAGGACGAGCTGAGAATGTCTTCCATACCTTGTGTAAATGCTTCCGCAATACCCATAAGCAATTCCTGTAGAATTTCTTGCTTGGAGCTTATGTGATTGTATAGACTTGCAGCCTTCATATCCATGGCCTGAGCTATGTCTTGCATACTGGTAGCTGCATATCCCTTTTTTCTAAAAAGGTAAGATGCCTTTTCTTTAATGATTTCCTTTTTCGTCTTTTGGATAGTCGCCATTAGTATTATTAATAGGTATAATTACTAAGGTGCAAGTCGCGTAACATGCCAACTGTTGTCGTCTGATAGCATGTATTGAAATCTATCATGATATCTATTAGCACGGCCTTGCCAGAATTCTATCTGAGAGGGTTTAACTATGAAGCCACCCCAGAAGTGAGGTAGTGGAATTTTTTCTTCATTAGAAAACTCTTCTTCTATTTGTTTTCTTTTTTCTATGAGATAGTCTTCTTTTATTTCTTGACTCTGTGGAGATGACCATGCACTTATCTGGCTTGCTCGAGGTCTTGACTGGAAGTAGCTGCTTGATACTTCCTGTGATACTTTCTGAGCAGTACCTTCTATTCTCACTTGCCGCTCAAGTTCTTTCCACCAGAATAGTAAGGCGACCTGTGGATTATTAATTATCTCTTGACCTTTTCTACTTGTATAATTCGTGTAGAATGTGAAGCCATCTTTACAGAAACCCTTGAGAAGAACTGTTCTTGCAGAAGGGTGCCCACTAGGACTTACAGATGCGATGGTCATAGCATTAGGCTCTTGAATTTTATTTTTTTCTACCTCCTGATACCATCTTTCAAATTGTACGATAGGATCTATAGCTAAGTCACCCTTTGACAATACATCCTTCTCATAGCTATCTCTGACGTCTCCTAAATTATTCATAACTTTTATTTTTTTGAGAATACTTTCCCTAATCTATTCTTAGACCTGTATGCTAACCAATACATTACTGGTACAACAATTAAGGTCAAGAAAGTTGCAAATATAATCCCATATATGATAGTCCAACTCATCGGACCCCACATTGCCGTATTATCACCTCCTAAAAAAAACTTTGGGTCCCAGCTTTCTACAAACGAGAAGAAATTAAAATTAAATCCTATGGCAAGCGGAATTAATCCAAGAACCGTAGTAATGGCAGTCAATAGAACAGGTCTCAATCGAGTAGCACCACCTGTGATGATGCAATCGAGGACGTCCCACTTATCCATACCATTCATATCTTCTAAGCCCAGAGACTCTCTTTTATTTTTTATCAATAGATTAATGTAGTCGACAAGAACGATGGCATTATTAACTACAATTCCGGCCAATGATATGAGACCTACTCCCGACATCAGTATACTGAATTCCTGACCCGTAAGCACATAACCTACGAATACGCCGATGGTACTGAATACGACGGATAGTATTATTATAAATGGAGATATTATAGAATTAAACTGTGTCACTAATATTATAAATATGCAAAAGAGAGCGACCATAAATGCATTATTAAGAAATGCTGTATCCTCAGATTGCTGTTGCTGTTCTCCTGTGAATGCATATGTGTATCCCTTAGGGAGATTATAGTCTTCCATCATGAGTTGTAATTCTGCATTGATCTCATTAGCATTATAGCCTTCCAGAACATTAGAACTTACAGTAATAACTCTCTCGGAATTAATTCTACGTATGGCATTATAAGTGGTCGAGAATTCTATCGTTGCTACAGAAGAGATAGGGACTTGTACAAGTCTACCGCTAGTCGGATCACGGAAGGTTATTTTCTGATTCATTAGACTACCGATATTATTTCTGTACTCTTCTTGGAGTCTTATCATTATCGGGTACTCGTCTTCTCCGACTTTATATTTAGATACTTCTCTTCCGAATACCGAGGTTCTTATAGCGGCACCTATCTGACCTGTGCTGATTCCATATCGACGAGCTGATTCTCTGTTTATATTAATCTGTAGTTCTGGCTTACCTAATTCTATATCTAACTTTAATTCTTCTATACCAGCGATGCTACCATCTTCTATATCCTGTATTAATCGGTCGCTGATGACGAGTAGAGAATCAATCTTGTCTCCTCTTATTTCTATATTGACAGGCTTACCCATCGGTGGTCCACTGGCATTCTGATCTACAGATACAGTGATACCGGGTTTGCCTTTGATCTCTTCTCTGATGGCTTCCATAATGTCAGCAGTATTGAGGCCTTGCCTATTCTTATATTCTAAAAACTGGACGGTCATTCGTGCTTTGTTAGGCGTCAGTCCAGGGACCGGTGGCTGATTAGGATCAGAAGTATTCTCTCCGATCTGTGTCAGTACGGCTTCTACGATGTGCTTGTATGGTTCTATTACTTTATGTACATCTTCTTCTAATTCTTTCATTACTTTATTAGTCGCTTCTATATCACTGCCGATAGGTAGATCGACGAAAATATTGACATAGAATGGATCGGATTCTGGAAAGAAACTTATGTCAGGTGGAAACTTAACAAATAGCGCAAAGGCAATGACAAGCATCACGACTGTAGATACTAATGTCAACCATGCATTGATACCACGAAGGCAAAATGATAATGTCTTATTATAGGTATTCTCTAACCACGGTAGAAATGAATTCTGAAATCCAAATGATGCAGGCCTCAGCACAAAGTGATTAAGGATCGATAATACGACTGTTATGATCAATAGATTTCTCATCCAGATCACACCTCCGATATGAGAAACTGCTGCAAGTATCAAGCATATGATAACACCCTTAAGCACATTCCTAGTCTTACGACGTCTACCGATAGCGTCATCAGCTATAGTATCCACTTTCATAAATCTACTCGTGAGTACAGGATTAATAATCAATGCGACGAATAGTGAAGAGGTCAATACAATGATTAACGTTATGGGCATATACTGCATGAAGATACCCATCATCCCAGGCCAAAATAATAATGGGAAGAAGGCAGCAAGTGTAGTTGCAGTAGATGCAATTATCGGCCATGCGACCTCTCCTGCACCGTACTTGGCAGCATACTTGCCATCATGTCCATTCTGCATATATCGATAGATATTCTCTACGACAACGATCCCATTATCTACAAGTAATCCTAATGCTAATATCAGTGAGAATAGCACTACAACATTCATTGTAACACCAAATAGATTAAGAATCAAAATTCCTGTAAGCATTGATAATGGTATCGCCATACCTACGAATATGGCATTACGCAATCCTAAGAAAAATAAGAGTACCATAATAACAAGTATGACTCCTGAGATTATACTATTCTCAAGATTACTTACTTCACTTCTTGTATATACGGAGAGATCATTAAATAGACTTACTGTTAAGTTCTCTGGAAGATTAGATTCTTCTCGCTTAAGTATTTCTTTGAGTTTGTCAGCTGTAGATAGTAGGTTCTCTCCACTTCTCTTAATGACATCTAATGATATTACAGGTGACTTACCAGATCTTGAATATGAAGTTCTTTCTTCAAATCCATAGATAACATCGGCGATATTTCTAAGATAGATAGATCTCTGGTTCTCTGCTTTTACGATAAGATTTCTGACTTCATTTATATCTGAAAATTGTCCTATTATTCTTATAGCTCGTCGGTTGTCATTATTGATTATCTCACCTCCTGACATTGTAATATTCTCTCTCGCAATAGCACCTTCTATATCATCGAAGCTCACCTTCAGTGATTGCATCTTATAGAGATCGACATTAATCTTAACCTCCCTGTCTAATGCACCAAACATATCTGCTCTCGATACTTCTGATATATCTTCTATCTTATCTTGTAGGTACTCTGCATATTTTCTGAGATCATCCATCGGATACTCTCCTGAGATATTAATAGTTACAATGGGTATCTCCGCAAAATTTAGTTCTTTGACACTTGGTTCTTGATCGAGGTCATTGGGTAATTCATCTTTGGCTTTATCTACGGCATCTTTGACTTTTCTCACGGCAAGATCTACATCCATATCACCATCAAATTCTGCAACTATGGCAGAGAAATCTTGTACTGATGTAGAGATAATTTTCTTAAGCCCGGTGAGAGAATTGATTTCTTTCTCTAATGGTCTGGCGATCAAGTTTTCTATCTCCTCTGCAGAATTACCAAAGTAAGGCGTATTAATAAATATCTGAGTCATAGACGCTTCAGGGTACTGCTCTTTAGGCATATCCTGATACGCCTTTAGCCCGAAGATTAATATCATCACGACAAGTAGAAAAATACTTGTAGCATTATCTACGGCCAGTGAGGTAAGTGTAAATTGTCGCTTGTTATTGTCCTTGGTTTTACTCATTGGAATCAGTTGTTTCTTGTATAGGGTCAACTAATGTATTTTCTGATAAGCCAGCACCACCTTTGATAATGATTTCATCATTTGCATTAATACCAGATAGGATAATGACTTTATCTATAGATGATTCTCCTAATTCAATACGTGTTTTTTGAGCTATCTTTTTGTTGTCTTTAGTGACAACTCTGTAGACGTATTTTTGTCCGCTGACTTCTTCTTTGATAATATCGAGAGGTATAGCGATAGCGTTCTTTTCTTTATAGTCATTGACTTTTACTATTGAGAGCAAGTTTGGTTTCAGTTTGCCCTTAAGACTACTTGTATTTAATTCTATCTTGAATGTCCTATTAGACGGGTCTATGGATCGTCCTATCATTGATATCTTATTGGTGGTTGTCATATCAAGAGCAGGGTAGTAGACTTCTACCTTATCACCTAATTGCACACTACCTAATAGTGACTCCTGTAAGTCAGCGACTATTTTTAGTTTGCCAGTATTAAGAATGCTCACGATAGGCATGCCGGGGCCAGCGATCTCTCCTTGGCTAAGGTACTCAGCATCTATGACGCCAGAGATAGGAGCATAGAGGTTCTTCTTTTTGATTTGCGATTGAAGTGTCTCTACTGACTTCTGTAGTCTCTCCATATTATTCTTGGCTTGGAGTACTTGTATCTCAGAGCCTATATCCTGACTCCATAGTCTTGCTTGTCTTTCGTATACGGTCTTAGCGAGTGATAGTGATGTCTGCACTTCAGCTACTTGAGTCTCGATAGTCTCGATGTCAGTGACTGCGATAAGGTCTCCTTTATTGACGTACTGACCTTCTTTTGCATTGAGCCTCATAATTCTGCCTCCGATATCACTACTTACGCTGACCATATCTTCTGCCATTACTTGCCCTTCCACTTCAGTATATCTTGTGAATTCTGCAGCTTGGACTATTTGTGATTTTACAGGAATTGCTGCTTTTTCTTTAGGTATTTCTAATGCCAGGATCTCTTTAGTGACTGCATCTATTTGTTTCTCTATGTCTCTGACTTCAGCTTTCTTTTCTGAGAGATATTTTTTCTTGTCTTCTAATTTTTCTGGAATACCTTCTTGTTTACATGCTATTGCAAGTAGGACTACTACGCTTAATAATATGATTTGTTTGATTTTCATACCTAAGTTTTTGTTGGAGTATGTATGGATTGGATGTGACATTATGATTGAGTAATATTATTATAAAGTACCTAATGCAATTTCGAGATCAGTCTTTGATGTCAATAATTCGTAGAGGGCATTGATGTAGTTAGATTGTGCCAGATACAACTGTTGTTCTGCTTGTGTAATCTCCAGACTTGAGCCGACACCTTCTTTGAACTTTATCTGTGTCTTACTGTAGATACCCTCTATGATTAGTAAGGTTCTTTCTCTATTGGCCAAAGTATTTTTAGCTCTTTTTAGATTAAGTTGAGCTGTTCTTACTTGCAGATCCACTGCACGTTCAAATTCTGATTTCTGTATCGCTATTTTATCAAGTTCTATTTCTGCTCTTTTGATTTTGCTTTTTCTCTCATTACCATCATATATCGGAACATTGACGCCCAGACTTACTGAAGCTTGTGGTATCCATCCTAATGCATTACTGTCAAATAGATTATTACGCTGTAGTGATTCATTAAAATTGGCTCTTGCAGTGACGCTGGGGAGGTAGCCTTTCTTTAACCTTTTTACATTAAGTTCATTTATGGCATAGCCCATTTCTATCTGGTTGTATTCTGCTCTCTGGGTGTAATCTATACTTGCTTCCATGTCGATATCTTCTACAGAAAGTATATTAACTAAGGTTTCGATATTTTCAGAAAGCTCTATGTCATCATTGATAGGATAGTTCATCTGAAATTTAAGAAGGTCTTTGCTGATATCTATGATATCATCTAAGTTTTCGTAATCCGTTTTGATATTTTCTACTGATAATTCTAATCTCTCAACATCTAAGTGCTCAGCAAAACCACTTTCAAAACTTGCAACAGCTTGCCTTAGTGATGACTCTACGTTACTCATGTTTTTCTCTAATGTCTTTTTGTTTTCTTTGGCGATCAGAATATTCATGTAAGCTTTTGTAACATTAGAAGTGATTTCTTCCTGCTTTACATCCAAGCTTTTACTTGTAAGCTCTCTGAATAATTTACTTGCCTCAAGACCTACAGTGTACGACCCATCGAATAAAACCATGCTTGCATCCAAATTAGCGGAGACATTATGTTTCTGAAAAATTGTAAATTCAAATACATCTGGAGGTCCTACGTATGGTTCTACGCCTGCTACCTCTTCAGCTTCCAGTACTTGATACACTGCTGGAGTTATAAAATCATCTACTGGACTGACAGGTACAGCAAAGTAGTATTGGTAATTTAACCTACCACTTAACTTAGGCATAACATAAGATTTGAATTCTGAGATCTGAGCTTCGGCATCTCTGACCTCAAGTTGAGCCATTTTCATTTGGCTGCTATTTTCTATAGCATAGTCGATAGCTTCTTCTAATGTAAATGACAATTGCCCGATGGCCATTTGGCAACTCATTATCAATACTAATGGCAGTAAGATATTCATACCTTTTGACTTAAGAGTCGCAAAGAATAATCCTGTAGTTGGTATTAGCTTAGTCGTAGATGACTTATTATATTTATCTAAGTTATAGACGTTCATAGTGCTATATTCTTTAGTTGTTTATTTAATTCTTTTCTACCGTGATCGTTAATAATTGCATGTAAGTGATAACTTATAAAGGCACCGAACAAATCACTTATGAGATGTTCTTGGTTGTCAATGCCATCTTCGTCCATGCACAATCTTACAATGCCGAAGTAAATTTTAGAGATCATCGATTCATCTAATTCTGATCTGTATAAGCCTTCTTTCTGGCCACGCAGTACATTCTTTTTTATGACTTCTTTCATAAATCCAAAATGAGTATTCTCTACAAAATCCCAGACCATAGGATGATATTTCTTTATATCGTATGTAAGTTTAGGCTTCATGATGCGTAGTGTCTGCAATACCATATCTGCTATCATTGCCATCTCTTCAATGGCGTTGTCAGCTTTCTTAGAAATTTTTTTTACCTCTTTATGCTCATTTTTTATAAATGTCTCTATGACTATAGCGACAAGGCTTTTCTTGTTTTCTACATGTGTGTAGATCGTCTTCTTAGATATGCCCATCAGTCTGGCCATGTCGTCCATGCTGACACTCTTAACACCATACTTCAGAAACATGGTTGTCGCAGCTTCTATCAGTTTATCTCTTACGCTCATACTACAAAGTTAGTAAAATAAACCGTAGAAACTATAATTGGTTTAAAAGTTTCCTTAGTTTTTTGTCAGCTAATTTGCACAATGTATCGGGTAGGAAGGAAGTGCAGAATTTTTGTAGTTTCTGTTATTTGTGATGCAATTGTGTATCTTAATGTTATCCAACTGTATATAGTGGGTATTTACTTAATGTCTCTAATAATGTGTATGAAGAATTGTCCAAATTGTAAAGAAGAAGTACCGTCACAATATGACATATGCTGGAATTGTAACTACAACTTTATTTCAAAGAATATACATAATTTCGAATCTACCGCTGATCGATATATCGTAGAACCCAAAAAGCTCAAGTGCTTAAGGTGTCAAAATGCGATGAGTTATGTCAAAAGTATAGGTATTGCAGAAATGCCAACATGGTCATTATTTGGTGAGGACGGCCATTCCTTTAACAAGAATAATTCTTTCGATATATACATGTGTCTCAATTGTTATAAAGTTGAATGGTTTGCTCCTATGGTGGTGAAGCACCCCGATTATAATTAGTTTCGTATTGCTGGACTTAGTGGAGTAGCTTATATCATTTTACTTGAAGCTGCATTGCATTATTATTTGTTTTGACAGATTCTCTTTTATTGAATAGTATAATTCTTGCTTAAAAAAGATATTACATTTATCGTATGATAGGAATAGGCGTTATGTCAGGCAGTTCTTTAGACGGATTAGATATTGTAGCTGTAGAATTTATAGAAGGAGAGGATCTGTCATGGAAGGTTATTGCGTACGAGACTTACGACTTAGATGATGGTATTACTGGCCGACTATCCACAATAACTACTATGACTGCTACCGAGATTTTCAGATTGAATTCTGATTATACTTTAGTGATAGCTGGCCAGTTACAGCAGTTTATATTGGATAAGAAATTACAGCCTAATTTTGTTGCTGTACATGGGCATACAGTTATGCATTCTCCAGAGTTTAAGTCTTCATGGCAATTACTCAATGGAGGACTATTGGCGTCTACTATTAATTGTGATGTAGTCTGTGATTTCAGAAATAATGATATGGCTAAGGGAGGTCAAGGGACGCCGATGGCGGTATTGGCAGATCGTGATCTATATCCTGGATATGATTACTATGTTAATCTTGGCGGTATTGCTAATATTAGTTTTCTCAAGGAAGGGGTATGGAGTGCCTATGATATCTTCCCATTTAATCAAGTACTTAATCATTTCTCTAAAAAAGTAGGGCAGCCGTATGACAAGAATGGGGTGATTGCTTCTCAGGGAAAAGTAGAAAAAAATTTACTAAACCAGTTGCTTACAGATCCTTATATCCTGAAGCAATTTCCTAAGTCTATTGATAATGATTGGGTAAAGACATATTGGATGGATAGAATTAATAAGTACAACTTATCGAGCGCAGATGTGATGCGTACCTATGTAGAATTCGCAGCAATATATTTCAGTAATAATATTACAAAAGGCTCAAAAATTCTTTGGAGCGGTGGCGGGGTACATCATATCTTTTTTATAGAAACCTTAGAGTCTAAAAGTGTGGATGTAAATATTCCCGATACTACATTAATAGATTCTAAGGAAGCGGTACTGATAGCATATGCAGGATACCTGCGCTTATGTGGTAAGCCAAATTTTGTTTCTTCTGCCACCGGTGCTTCTGATAACGTAATCGGAGGAGCTGTATATAAAGGTTAGAGTAGTGATGAGTTAACTTAGTGATGAGTTATGAGTGTCAATAGCCAATAGTGATGAGTGCCTGCAGTGATGAGTTATAAGTGACAATCCTTCATACTTGCTCAAAAAAAAGTGACTTACTGCGATTCTAAAACGGAGATCTTTCGACTCGTTCCTCCCTCAAGATGAAAAATGTAGTATCACTTATAACTGTATGCTCCTAACTAATAACTCATAACACCTAACACCTAACACCTAAATCATTACTCCTAACTCCTAACTCATAACTCATTACTCCTAACTCATAATTCATAACTGTCAATAGCCAATAGCGATGAGTGCCTGCAGTGATGAGTTATAGGTGCCAATCCTTCATACTTGCTCAAAAAAAAGTGACTTTACTGCGATTCTAAAACGGAGATCTTTCGACTCGTTCCTCCCTCAAGATGAAAAATGTAGTCTCACTTATAACTGTATGCTCCTAACTCCTAACTCCTAACTCCTAATTCCTAACTCCAAACTCATTACTCATTCTCATAACTACAAGCTTCTAACTCCTAACCCATAACTCCCAACCCATAACTCCCAACTCCCAACTCCCAACTCATAACTCCCAACTCATTACTCATAACACCTAACTCATTACTCATAACTCATAATTCATAACTCCTAATTCATAACTCCTAACTACCCACCTTGTAACTAACAAATTACCATTTAAGCAATAGTCGCTGAGCCGTAAAGCCAGGTCCAAAACTCAACATCAATCCGACATCTCCTTTCTGTGGATTCTGTGATATAAATCTCTCTAAGACATAGAGCACAGTAGCACTGGACATATTGCCATATTCTCTGAGGATCGCTTTAGTATTATTTATATTTTTGCCGAGAGAGCCAAATAACTTTTCTATTGTATTAACAATCTTCTTGCCACCTGGATGGAATATTAAGTGATCTACGTCGTCTATAGTCATGTCGTACGATTCTAAGAAGGGATGTACGATCATAGGAAAATGTTCTTCTATTTTGTCTGGCACATTTTTGTCGAGTACCATCTTAAGTCCATTATTAGTGAGGTCAAATCCCATTGTATGTTCGGAGTCATAGAAGTGATACATGGCATCACCTATTATTTCTGGTCCTACTTCATCTTCATAGGATGAGAGGATAGCACAAGAACATCCATCGCCGAATATTGCGGCACTTACGATATTAGTGAGAGTAAAATCATCCATCTGAAATGTAGCAGTAGGGCTCTCGATAGCTACGATGAGTGCTCTCTTGTTAGGGTTAGCCTTTAGGAAGCTATTAGCATAGATCAAAGCAGATACACCGGCGACACATCCCATTTCTGTAACTGGAAGTCTTACAATGTCTTGTTTCATCCCGAGCTTATTTATTAGATAGGCATCTATGGACGGTATCATAATGCCTGTACAACTTACGCTTATAATATAGTCTATTTCATCGGCTTTTAGATTGGCTTTTTTTAGTGCTTTGATTGAAGTTATCTCGGCAAGATCCGTGCACTCTCTTTTATATATTAGATTTTTTTCTTCAAATGAGCTAGCTGTAAATACTTCCTCTGGATCCATTATAGAATAGCGCTTATCTACTCCAGCGTTATTAAATATTATCCTTGCTTTTCTCTGATAGCTTTCATCATGACCCTTTAGCCATTCTTTTAATAAGGGTAATATATCGGGAGTCTCTCTTGAGTACTTAGGTATTCCTTTAACAACACTCGTTATCTTTATGCTCATTATTTTTATTTAATTATTTGGTGCAATGCTATGCGGATTGTAGTTGCTGATTAAAATTTTCTACTTTCCTATATCAGTATAAGTGTAAGCTGGTTCATTTGTTCTATATAGAGTCTAACTATATTACTATGGATAGAATATTATTCCTGATACCTTGATTATTGTTTTAGACTTCTGATGTTTTATATATCATCCATTGGTAGCGGAAAGCCCATCTCCATCGTATACGACTTTTGCTCTTTAATTTACTGGCAAAATTCTCAAAATCTTTTCTCTTAAATCCTTTACGGATTGATAACTTACCATCTGCTTTCATCATATGATTATCTACGAATAATGTGATGATATGAAATGCAAAATATGCTAATGGATGCCTATGTAGATCATTGACGATAACACCGATAGTCGCTTTTTTTTCTAAAGTCTTAATAAATTTAAGTGCTACATCATCTTCAAAATGGTGTAAGAATAATGTACACAAAGCAATGTCATAATTAATATTTTGAAATTCTTGAGATAAGACGTCTTGCTTTAGATAGCTAATATTATCGTAAGATTCAGATAGTTCTATCGCGTAATCGATAGTCGCTTGATTAGCATCAATGCCTATGAGTTTTAAGTTGTAGCCTTTCCGCTTACCGACTTTAGCTAATGCTCTGAGCATATCTCCATTGCCACAGCCCAGGTCTACAATAGTTATCGTTTTATCTTTAGGTATAGAGTGGAGTAATTCCAATACGCCTTTAATCGTTAGGTTATTACCGCCGAGCCATTGGTTAACGGTGGCGATCTTATCCAGACTGTCTATTAATATATCTCCTGACATATCTAAGTCGTCCATTATTTCTTCTTCCTTACTTCTGTATGTTGTATCTATCCACATATTTTATGTCGTCATGGGTTTTCCGTGAGTTTTTTTAATTATGAGTGGGAGTAGAGAGGGCACTAATTTAAGCAAGATAATGGCAATATCGGATAGGATATTTATTTTAAATAATCTTGCGATGATATGACCGGCGTTTAATCTTGATTGAAATTCTTTCTTCCAAGCTTTCTGGTAAGCAGATTCTAAGTCATGTCGGGTTTCTATTTTTTTATTATAGTAATCTAATATTAACTGAGATGCCATCTGTCCAGATCTTATCGCCATGCTCATCCCATTGCCTGCGAGAGGATGGATCATGCCTGCACTATCACCACACATAAGCATGTGGTTTTCGATAGGTTTTTTAGAAGCAAAAGATACTTGACTTATCGTCAACGGGTTATCAAAAGTTATTTTAAAATTACGGAATGCATCATTAAGGAACTTGTTCTGACTTATGACTTTATTCTGGAATTCTTCGATATTTTTATATTTCTTGAATGACTTGTAATCTGTTATGTAGCATACATTTATGAGCCCATTCTCTACTTTTGATAAGCCACAATAACCGCCTCTAAAATTATGAAGACTGACTTGATCGTCAGGGAATTCTCCTTGGTAGTGTGCTTTGACCCCAAGATAAGGAGAGCTCTGGTTTATAAATGCTCTCGATAGCTTTTTGTCGAGATTAGATCTCTTTCCGAAAGCACCTATGGTAAGAGTGGATTTATAATTATTAGTATTAGTTTTTATAACAAATTCATCATTACTATACTGGATATCGGTAACGGTGTCATGAATGATTTCTGTGCCATAAGACTTGGCCTTAATCGCCAAGGCCTCGTCTATACAATATCTGCTTATACCAAATCCTCCCAGTGGAAGCTCTGCAGAGATCGTCCGATTAGTTGTTGTACTGATCGTTAAGTTGGTGATTTTTTTGGCACCATGATCAAATGGATCAAAGCCTAATTTTTTTAAATAGGGGAGCACCTCGTTGGATATATATTCTCCGCAAACCTTATGCTGAGGGTATTTATTTTTTTCTATTAAGAGTACTTTGATATTTTCCTTAGACAGATGTATTGCAGCAGTTAGACCTGCTAATCCTCCACCTATTATGATCACTTGATATTTCACGATATGTGTAATCTAATACGTAAGAATGGAGGTCTGTTATCCATTGTAGTTAGATGGGATTCTTAAGTCAACTGTCACTTCTTCTCCGACTAAGAAGGCGAAGCTATTTCCATTTATATTAAAGCTTTCTCTATTTACTGTCGTGTCTCCTATTATATAGTTGTTTTCCTTATCTATTGAGAAGTTTATCGTATGCTTTTCACTTACGTCCTTAATTGTAAGAAGGCCGGTAACCTGATAATTATTGTCTTTGATTTTCGTTATAGATTCTAATTTGTAACTAATATTCGGATATTTTTCTGAGTGAAACCATTTTGAATTTCTGGCGTGCTTGTCTTTGGTTTTATTTCCGGTCTTTATTGTTGCGACTTCTACTTTTACATCCATCATTGAATTTTCTAAATCACTATCAGAAAAATCAACTACTCCTGTAAGTCCTGTAAACGTCCCCTCTGCTCTATTTGTAGAAAATTTTATTTCATACAGATCATCTACTTCATAACTAGATAGGTAATTATAAGTAGCGGCTATGCTTGCATAGGATAATAGAGCTGAGATAAAGTAAGCTTTTGTTGTCATGATTTATGCAGTTAACATAAGGTTGTAATATTAGTTTAAGCTTTTTGCATAATTTGAATTGAGAGGATAACTACTCTTCCTCTGTACTGGGAGCATTGCCAAGATTGTCAGCAATGTACTCGTCGAGAATTTCCTCCAGATTAGGTTTCGGAACAAGACCTGAGAATCTCTCTACGATATTCCCCTTGTGTACGAATGCGATTGTTGGAATAGATTTAATCTTAAAATGTTGGCTTAATTTTGGATTCACTTCAGTATTGACTTTAGCTACGAGAGCTCTGCCGTCGTATTCTTCAGCAAGCTCATCGATGATAGGACTTAGGATCTTGCACGGGCCACACCAGTCAGCATAGAAGTCCAGCAATACAGGGATTTTAGATTCTACGACAATTTCATTATAGCTGTCATCTGTGATCTGAGTCGTGAGATATTTGGGTTTCTTATTCCAGAACATTTTTCTTATTTATTTCAATTCGATTCTTACTTATAAATTATAGAACTGCATAAAGTTGCACTAATTCTACATTAGACAATGTCGTCTTGCCAATATATTCTATAATTGCAGTTAATCTCTAAACTTAATATGTAATAATCTATTTTTCTTACTAAAATATTGTCTTGAAAGTATTTGTCACAGGTGCATCGGGTCTTATTGGCTCTCAGATAGTCAGACAGTTGGTCGCTGATGGTCATCAAGTCTATGCTATCAGAAGAGCGTCCAGTTCTATGGCCTTACTTGTAGGTGTAGAGGATGAAGTGACCTGGACTATGGGAGATATTTTTGATACACAGACGATGTACGAGATAATATCAGATGTAGATTGTGTTATCCATTGCGCTGGCGTCATATCCGAGAATGATAGGGCACTTATGTATGATGTAAATGTAGAAGGCACTGCTAATATCGTCAATCTATCTACAGAGGCGGGTATAAGAAAACTTATACACATAAGTTCTATTGCTGCGCTTGGTAAGACTAAGAATGGAAAGAAAATCAATGAATCGACGAAGTGGGAAGATGGTCCAAAGAATTCTAAATACGGAGAATCCAAGATGCTTGGTGAGAGAGAAGTATGGAGAGGGATGGCAGAAGGATTATCTGCTGTTATATTAAATCCATCTATAGTATTGGGACTCGGAGATGGAAAATCAGGATCGTCTGTAATCTTACCGTTAATAGCTAAAGGTCCAAAACAATATCTTATGGGTGGCTCAGGATTTGTCGACGTCGAGGACGTCGCGAGATTCGCTGTTGCTGCTATGCAATCAGATATCGCAGGAGAACGATATATTATCTCTGGATATAACAAGAGCTTCAAAGAATTGACATCTGATATAGCTGTGCAGCTTAATGTCGCTCCTCCTGTCAAGGCATTAAGTCAAGCCGCTCTTAATCTTATGAGTTGCTTAGATGGTGTCGCTTCCTTAATACCTGGTCGCAATAGAAAATTAACCAAGACAATGGTTATGCAAGCGATAAGAACGCTACAGTATGATAATGAAAAGTCTCGATCTGAATTGGATTTTGAGTATACGCCGTGGGAGGATACTGTAGAGAGATTATGTGCCGAGTACAACGATTCTCAAACGAGATTGAAATAATCACTATTATAATGACAAAAAAAAATGGGCAATCAAAAATATTGATTGCCCACTTTTATTAGTTCTTAGATTCAATTTTTAATTCTTAACGAATTGTAGCGTCTTAGAAGACTGATTCATCGTGTCTTCAATTCTTATAAAGTACATTCCGTTCTCCAATGTTGAGACATCATAATTATAAGAATTATTTGTCGTTCTGGATGCTAATGCCTCTCGACCTGAGTTATCTATAATATTAATGTTATAGTCTAATTGTGTATCCAAGTTATTGATTGATAGAATAGAAGAAGTAGGATTAGGATAAATAACTATGTCATCTAATGGATTTTCTAATTTACTTAATTCATTCTTAATCATCGATAGGGACCCTGGTTGGAAATCCATGTTGAGTACATTGGTATCTTTAGTTTTGTATTCCTTTACTGCAATGTAAGGTTTGCTGTCTACAAGGCGGATGCCAAGTATTTTTACATTCATATTTTCTGGTATATTCGAAAATACAACACCTCCTTTGTTTGAACTGGGACGCAGCATGCTTTTAATATCATCAAAGATTAGGAAATACTGAGTGCCATTACTTTCGTCTTTCACATAGAGATCACATTTTTCTGAGTAATTAGTGAAGCGATCGCAATTTATCCATCCGATTTGATTGATAGAAGTGATATAACTTGAGAAGCCTCTACCGTCGACTTTTCCTGTTTTTTCGTACTCCAGCTCTAATGCTTTGTTCTTAAGATCATTTAATGACCTCTTGATAATACCACCTACTATATTAGCGACTTTGTATTTGCTATAATCTGTTTCTTGTATTGTTATGCGTCGTTCTCTTTTTATATTACGCATCTCATTACCAAAAGCTTTTCTAAAGAGCTTTTTATCGTCGATCTTAAGCGTCAATCCTCTATCAAGGATGGCATTAAACATTTTTAGGATTTGATACTCTGATCTCTTGTCTATGTGTTCTTTGATCTTAAGGATTCCTGATTTAGCTTGTACTTGAGCATGGATTTCTTTAAAGTCTTTTTTGTACTGCCATATTTGACTTATTCTATTAGTCACCTCTACATTCCAGTCGGCGAGTTTTGCTTCTTCTAATGGTTTTTGTATGTAATAATCTGATAGAGCTTTTTCGTAGTTTTGATGTTTCTCTTCATATTTCTTGTAGTCTGCAGGAAACCTATATTTTGGCTTTGCAGGAGGGTGAGGCATTTTTCTAACTTTTGGCCTTGCAGGCAATTTTTCAAAACTAAGTACGGGTTTTTTAAGTACACCAAAATCATAATTTAGTAGGTCATCAAAGTTTAAACCTATAATTAGATCTTCTTTTTTGACGTCAGTCGTACCTATATTTTGGTTGGCTTGTGACCAATCTAAATTACCGTTTTCATCATTTTCTGCATAGAATAATTCCATCCCATCTTTTGTCTCTTGTAAAGGATAGATGATCTATAATGACTGACCTTCTCTTAACGCGACTTCTTTTCCATCTGCCGTTGCATTAATATACATCATGCCGCCAGTCTCCAGCATTTCTCCTTTGCTATGTGTAAATAATCCTTCTGATATGAAATCCGAATAAGTAAATGCTTCCTTAATCTCTATTGTTAAATTGGCGTCCCCGATAGGACTTCCGTCTGCAAATGTGAATGCGTTCTCTGGTATGATGACAGTACTGCCTGCATCGCAGTCAATGACTTGTTTTTGAGTTACATCAAGATTATAATGTTGGATATTTACCTCATGAGCTGTTTCAATTACATCTTCTATGTTTTTATAGTCATAAGCATGTGTAAGAATTTCTACACGGCGATTTTTTTGTTTTGCACTGGCAGTGTTTGTCTCATCTAATAATTGGGTTTCACCTTCCCATACGATTTCGATTTGATCTATAGAAGCACCTTGGTCTACAAGCTGCATAAGTACACTTTCTGCTCGCTTCTGAGCTAAAGCTTGATTGTACTCTTCAGTGCCATCTTGATCTGTATGGCCGATGATTTTAATTTCGAAATCTGAATGATTAATTAGTTGATCGTAAATGTCAGTAATTGATGTTTCGTATTCTTGACTGAGATTGTGATCATCAGAATCGAAATAGACAAAATTTTGAGTAGTGTTCTGAGCTTGAAGAAAGGTGCCTAATAGGAGTAGGCAAAACATGGATAAAGTAATGTTTTTCATACTTTAAGAAGTTTTGTGATTAGAAAATATTGCTGTTATACCATTTAAAATTTTCAGTTGATGCAATAGATTTTAATTTGAGGTGATAAAGATCAATGCGAAAAACACAGTAATAGCAGGAGCTATTGCGAGTATCTTCAAAGCAGAGATTTTTTATCTCAAGCAAAATATATGCAGTGGTCGGAAGTTTAAATGGTATTATAATCTATGCCTACGTTAATATAACACATTATCACAATAATTATTACATCATAGCACAGCTTAATTTTAAGATTCTGAAATCTATGGTTTTGGTGTAAGCATTCTAATATTATACACTACTTATATTTAATGGTGAGATATAGTTACCTCCTACCTAATATTAGAACCCCTTCTACGAGACCTGCATCGAATGTGTAGTAGGGACAAGCTGCAGTTTTAAATTCAGTCGTTTTTCTTGTCTTTTGATTAAAGTCACTTGTTTCTGAATCTTGTGAGTCGACATTTTTTGTAAGCATGTAGCCACGTGGCTGTGAGATTTGTAAGTACAGACTTTTGATACGAGTTGAAATTCTATCAAATTGATACTTACCACTTGTGTCAGTCGTTACTGATTGTACAATTGATTCATTGGAGGCATCAATAAGATCTATTTTTATATCTGCCATCATAGGTTCGCCATTATTTAGAAGACCATCAGCATTGGAGTCTGACCATACAGTTCCATTTGGTCCCGATGTTGTACCGTAGCCTGGGGGCGGGTGGAAGTATGTCTCTTTAATACCAATGTCTGTTGTTAAATTAATCTCACTGGCCCCTAAACGAATAAAGCTTGTACGACCTTTAAGTGATTGGCTATTCCATCCGAATACCTCAACTACGTCACTGTCTCGTGTCTCATCATCGCCTACGTTAGGCCAAAGAAATTTGTATCTTCCTGTAGGGTTGAGTATTTCTATTTGAACAAAGTAGTCTGCTGCTGCAAGCTTACTGAATAAGTAATTCCCAAACTCATCAGTAATTGTTGTATCGATGAGTGATTCTTCTCCAGTCATAAGGTTGATACGATACAACTTTATTATAGCGCCTTGTATGGGTAAGTCTGTTTCATCAAATATATTCCTTTTTCCAGATGGTCCCTCATTATCAAGCCATACTTGATTTCCAATAGCACCTCCTTTATAAAAACCGAAATCTAATTTCTCATTATAGTCATAAGGGAAATTAGTGGATGTATCCAATCCATACTCATGAGTAATATCGCTATCTAAGCTTTCTATCGAAAAGCTCATTGAAGTAAGATCTACAGTTGCTAAGTAATCTGGATAGCTTTGTTCTATATTGATCTTAATGAAATAGTCACCTTCGTTTTCGATATCGAAATAGTACTCCCCAGTTTCATCCGTGACATATTCTTGTACAGTTATGCTATCTGTAAGACTTTTAAGTAATACTATAATTTCAGGCAAGCCATTATCGCTGAAATCTTGAATGCCATCACCATCGTGATCTTCCCAAACTTTGCCGAATACAGAATGGTCACTTGATCTCGATTCGAGTTCTGAAGTAGATTCTGTTAGGTTTAAATTGTTTGAATAAGAGGCTTCATCTTGTGGTAGTCTGTCTTTCTGGCAAGAAATAATCAGGCATATCGTTGTGAGGCTGTAGAAGAGATTTCTCATAGGTAAAGGTCGTTTTGTACTTATATGACAAGATTACGACACTTTACCCCTATGCGTCAGGGTTTTATATTCATAAAAAAAGTTGATTGGTTATGGTGATTAAGATCAGTTTCTCCTTCTTTTAGAACTATCCTTAATGGTATACTTAAAGTGTAAGCTTGCCGAAGTTTTTATAGAAGGAAATCTATTATCACTATTGAAATTTTGAGAATTTAAGGAGATGTTAGGATTTATTTGACGTACAGATGTGTAGGGTGCTGTTGCTACACCTGGAAGTACTTTGAACTCAATCGAAAATAAATCACTCAATTTTTTGTTGATACTTAGAGAGGCGTATATATCTAAATCTATGATATGGGTAATGATTGGAAAAAATATAAACCTGTATGGTGTGTCTTTATGATATCTGTATCCTGTTTGTAAACCTATTCCAAATCCAAGCTGAATTTTATTAAGATCTCCAAAATATCTTCCTGTTTCAAACCTCATAGAAATAGCAAATGAGTTTACAACTTCTCCATATACAGCTGTAGTTATATATTCGCCATTTTCATCGTAGTAGTCATATGCTTTTACCTTTTCAGAATTTGCATACGATAACTGGTTTATTGCAATTTCTTTGTAGGATGTATGGTTTTTAATTATTTGATAGCTGAAGCCTAAACCGAGTCTCTGAATAGGGGTGAATAACCTGGTAGTATCTACTCTTAGCCTCGTCGTTTCAGTCCCAACTTCAAAAACTCCAGAGCTAGCTGTGAGGTATTCTAAAAGTAAATCTGTATCGGAAATCGTAATTGAATTGTCTGTCAAAAATTCTTTTGATGGTGGATTGTAATTAATGCTCGCAGATATATTTACTTTTTTAAAATCTTTCTTTTTCCTCTGAGAGAATAATTCATTTGGTGACAGAAGAAATACAGAAAAAATTAAGGAAAGTATGATTTTCATAAGAATCAATTTTCCTTAAACTTAATACTTTTATTCGCTTTTTCTGTTCCTAACTCTCCTCCCTTAACGCAATAGGCGCCACTATCATCTCATCAGGAATCGCAAATCCATCTACAAATGACAGAGCATGAGGCTTAATCTCTTGATATAATTTACTGATCATCCTTCTGATCGCTTTAGTCTTGGCACCGACCATGTAGTCGGATTCTAAGTACCAGCCCTTATTCTCGTCTATGGCATTTAAAGCATAGAGTTGTACAAGAGAGGTCATTGCTTTTTTTGTTTTAGGATCATGAAGTTTCTCTATTTGGTTGTAGAAAGACTTAAGGGTTACTTGATCTACAAATGCATCAGCCAATTCCATCATATGATTTTGGACCTTAAGGAATGCTTGGAATGGATCGCCACCACGCTTGATGTACTTCTGCATACGTTCGCTAAGCGTGAGTAGAATTTTCCTTTTTCTGTAGTTAAAGGCATGGAAGTGAAACTTGGGATCGAGAAGGTGTTTGACATCAGTCTGTCTGCCGAATACAGGATTTAATTCATAAGCATCGTGTCTAGCTTTAGTGAGAATATATCTAAGTACAGCTTTGTATCCGTCATCATGGAATGATTGCTTGAACTCGGTCAAGAGTCCCTTAGCGACTAATTGCATAAGCACGGTATTGTCGCCTTCAAAAGTTGTAAATATATCTGTGTCGCCTTTCAGTTGTGCTATTCTGTTTTCGGATAAGAATCCTTTGCCACCGCATGCTTCTCTACACATTTGAATGGTGTGTGTGGCATGCCACGTCGCTTTCGCTTTGAGGCCAGCGGCTAGTGTTTCTATTTCGCGGGTTTCATCTTCGGTGGCATTGGTGTATTTGTCAGCAAGATCTCTGAGCGCAAAATGATACGCATAGGTTTTAGCGATAGCTGGAAAGAGTCTTTTCTGATGTGTAGGGTAGTCAATGATAATATTTTCTTGCATACCATCTTTAGGTGAGAACTGTCTTCTCCTGTAAGCATACTTAGTCGCTATGGTCAATGCTGTCTTCGCTGCGTTATTGCCCAGTAAGCCGACACATATTCTTCCTACTACTAATGCTCCGAGCATAGTAAAGAATCGCTTTGATTCATTGGCGATTGGGCTTTCGTATTTGCCGTCTGCTGAGATGCTACCATATTTATCCAGTAGATTGTCTACGGGTACTCTCACTTCACTGAACCACAGGCGTCCGTTATCTACACCATTCAGTCCCATCTTATGGCCGCAGTCTTCGACTTTGATATTTGGAAGCAGATTATTTTCATTATCTCTTATCGGTACAAGTACTGCATGTACGCCGTGGCTTTTTCCATCTACTATGAGTTGTGCAAATACTGCCGCCATATGACTGTGGATGGCATTGCCTATATATTCTTTTCCAGAATTATAATTCGGAGAGTTAATAATTATCTCTTTAGTATTATGGTCGTAAGTGGCTGTCGTTTCTAAGTTTTTGACATTAGAGCCATGACCAGTTTCTGTCATAGCAAAACAACCGAGCAGCTCACACTTGTGTAATGCTTCTACGTATTGCTTATGATGCTTCTCTGTACCCAGCATGTATACTGCCCCTCCAAAAAGACCTATCTGCACACCAAACTTAATGGCTAAGCTGAGGTCGCCATAGCCGAGCATCTCGAATACGGCAATGTGCTTGCCGCCTTCTTGTAATCCGCCATACTGAGTTGGGAATGCATATGCACTCATACCTTGGTCAGCGAGTGCTCTGACTTGCTTCAGAATATTAAGTCTATGGATATCTTTATCTGTCTCTTGAGTAATCGCGAATAATGGATCTCTTAACAGCGTTCTTACTCTATCTTTTATCTCTTCATACTCTCCGTCAAGTAATTTTTTTAATTCTTGAGAATCTATTTTGTCACTTGTATCTGCTACTATATTTTCTTCAGGAAATATTTTCTTAAGTAAGAGCTGCTCGCTATCAGAAGAGAGACCTAATGTTTCTTTTAGGTCATTGATGGAGTTATTAATTTCAGCTTCATCTTCTTTGTTGATAATAAGTTTATTGCTGGAAGCGATTTCTGTACCCAATTGCAGTAATGATTTTTTCTTATCTGAGCTAAAGTCTTTGCTGGCGTTTTTTAGTGCTTTAGCCCATTGCTTAAAAACTTCCTTGGAGGGTGGGTTTTTAGGGTTACACCATTTTATAAGGTATGCTTTATCTTCAGCTGATAAGAACTTATAGCTTTTAATTTTCTTATGGATCAGCTTTACTTCTGAGGGACTTAGAACAGAGTCCGACCATCCTACATAGAATATAGGTATGAGGCTTAGAATGCCTGGAGATAATGTTTCTTTAGTTGCGGTACTCATTTTCTAATTCTTTAACTGTCCAAAAATAAAAATTATTCGTTTCCTTCTTAAAATCTGTTGAGAGGTATAATTGATTAGCTATACGATTATCCTTCTCTGTTTCTAACATTAAACCATGTGCTTTTGTTTGTATAGCATGTTGTTTTGCACGATCTATCAGTGCCTTAGATACGCCCTGTCCTCTATACTCTTTATCTACGTATAGATCATTGAGTATCCATGTATCATTGAGACGTGTAGAAGTGAATGATGGGTACAGTTGTGTAAAGCCTATTACGTCACCTTTGTCGTCCTTAGCAATAAATATGATAGATTCTTCTCTTGTTATTCTTTCTGTGAGAAATGCTGCGGCAGCTTCAGGATTAGGCGCTTGTCTGTAAAATTTTCTATAGGCTTCGAACATTGATGTTAAGGCCTGTATGTCTGCGAGTGTGGCTTGGATAATTTTCATCGGTTTATTTGTAGTTATTTTTTGGCTTTTTCTGCTTATTAATTTAAGGTGTTCTCTAATTATTCGCTAAAGTATGATTTTTATAAAATCATACTTTAGGGTGAGTTTTAATGATTGCCCAGATTCTATATTTGTTTTAAAATAACACCCATTATTATGAAAACATCTAAGAACAATTTAAACTTTAGTTATTCTAAGCTATTAAAAACTACTAACTCTATAGCTTCTAAGCTTACTCGGAGAGTAGGTCTGGTGATGCTGTCATTAGCAGCCTATGTTGTAATGTTATGTTTTATGACTGATATTACGCTTGCGGGAAGTGCTATTTGTTTTGCGGCCGTAATATCTTTCAAATCATTGAAGTTGGATATACAAGACATTAATGTCGATTTCGATATGTCAGATATCATTGCTGATTTAGAAAATGACTGGAGGTAAGATTATTATTTATATACTGTACGTATCTGCCTTAGGATAGCTTAGCTGGTTGCTGATTTTAGTCCGTTTACTAATTCATTCCCTTCTATCGCTAATTCTATAAGACGGCTTATAAGTTCTTGCTGACTTATGCCAGATGCTTCCCAAAGCTTTGGATACATACTGATATCAGTAAAGCCTGGTATAGTATTAATCTCATTTATAATCAGAGAGTCATCTTCAGTAAGAAACATGTCGACCCTTGCCATTCCTCTGCACTCAAGGACTGTATACGTATCTAAGGATAATTGCTGGACTCTTTTTATTTGGTCATAAGATAGTTGAGCAGGTATGTGTAGTGCTGCACCCTCACCGTCTACATATTTATTATCAAAAGAATAAAAAGAAGACTTCGGTACGATCTCACCAGGTACGGAAGCTTGAGGCTCGCGATTGCCTAATACTGCACATTCTATTTCTCGACCTGCGATTTTTTGTTCTACGATAACTTTCTTATCGAATTCTAATGCATGCTTAAGTGCTGTGTAGAAACTCTCTCCGTTGTCTGTGTAAGATACGCCTACTGACGATCCAAGGTTAGCAGGCTTGATGAATAATTCATGACCTAATTCTGCTACTATATTTTTATAGTCGATGCCATCTATGGAATTTCTTACTGTCACGCCTTTAGAGACTTTTATATTGGCGTCCCTTAAGATCCTTTTCATGATGTCTTTGTCCATGCCTAATACTGAGCCAGCAATGCCACAGCCCACGCAAGGAATGTTTGCAGTCTTGGCAAAACCTTGTATAGATCCATCTTCACCATAAGTGCCATGTAGGACTGGAAAGATTACATCTATCTTACAGATCTCATTCATCGATGACAGTGATATCAGACCTTTATCATCAGTATTCTGAGATAATAGAACATGGTGACTTGTATCGTTCAGCTCTATTTTATTTACGTCTTCCGCGTGGAGGAGCGATAGCCCTTTCTCATGGTAGTGCCACTGACCTTTCTTATCTATACCTACAAGTATCGGATTATACTTAGTCCTGTCTATAGACTTGATGACATTCTGAGCTGACAGTAATGATATCTTATGTTCTGGTGATCTTCCACCGAAAAGTATAGCTACGTTAATAATTGCACTCAAATTATAAAATTATTTAATGTAAAAATACCAAAAATTTAAGGCCAATTAGGCATTAATTCTGATCATCTCTTTATTACCATGTATGCTATACCAGCAAAAAATATCATTGTAGAGGACAAAAAAGATATTGCCATATTTTCAATTAACTACAAAATATCTTACCTCGAAGCTATCAACTTTGCACTACAGATATTTAGTAAAGTGTTGGTCCTTTATTTGATGGTTTAGGGGTCATATTAAGATTGTAATATCTAAAAAGAGATATTTCGTTAGTAATAACTTAAGCACTTACCTTCAGATAGAGGTAGCTAATTATATCTTAACTATTTTAATTGTTTGTGTTTCATGATCTAAATTGATAACAATAAAGTAAATGCCTGGATGTTCAATATCAATAATAGTATACCCATTTTTTGAATTACCAAAGGATAGTTTTCTACCGTCTGTATCGTAGACGGAATAATGATAGTTATTTGCAGTGGAATATAATTCGAAATGATCATTAGATGGATTAGGGAAAAGAGTAATTTTTGTATCTTCTGTAGAGAGCGTTATATCAGTGCTCACGGATAAATCTTCTACAAGAATATTTTCTGTTATGTTAGTATGTATGGGAGCATTATTGTCAAAATAAATAGATGCTGAATTATTGATTACAGTGTTGTCAACAATGTTACTTATTGGAGAAATCTTAAACTTAATATACCCTTGGCTTGCAGCTTCATTTTCTGATTTTGGCGGCAGGTTTATATCTATAAATCTAAAGACTAAGGCATTGGCTTCATTTTTTAATTGAGTCTGCATCGTATGACTACTTGATATGATTTCTATAGATCGAGGGTCGAGATGCATAGATAATGTATCTGTTATAATGACATCTTTCGCCTTATAATTACCCTCATTCTGAAATCTAATAGTATATATGAGATCATCTTCGAGTAGACTAAAGTTATCTACAGATGGTCCATCGCTGACAGCCATCTTATCATTAGGGTCATAGGCACAGAGAAAAGGAACGGTGTTTATATATTCTTCAGATAATCCATCGTACTCAAGAAGAGAAATAATATCAATGAAGACCTCGTCAATAGAATCATGCTGCGTTAAAATATCTTCTACAGTAGGGCCTTCTACTATTGCATATAATTTTCTTTGTTCGAGGTAGCTTAGCTTATCAAAAGTCCAAGTTGCGCTATTGCCAGAGACTATATCTGCTTCTGGAAATGTAGATTTAATTCGAATGTCATTAGGCATTGTTAGGGTTGCTCTTCCGTCTACAGTTTCCAATCCGGGATTCTTCAATGTCATCCATACAGATATATCTGATGCGCATAAGAAAGGACTAACGGATAGATCATGTTCTAATTCTGCCGTTTCTAATTCTTTCCACATTCCAAAGTTAGCATCGAAAATATCTTCATCTTGAAATTCGGTGATGATTACAGTAGGACTTGTGCTCTCATAATCATCAGGCACATTACATTCAATAGTTATCGAATCTTGTTCGGTGGGGTAGAATGCATAATTTCCATTTATATCAGTCAGGACTGTCTCCTCTTTCATATCAACAAATACATCAGGTATACCAGCGTCGTTACCTATATCATAATCAGAATCCTTCTCTGAATCATAGAATACTTTTCCAAAAACTCCTTTCTTATAAGTGTAATCATCTCGATCAAATATTACAATACCTCTATCCGCGATAAGCCATAGGTCATTAGTTATTGGATGGGGTAGTATCTTTGTTATTTGGTTAGATGGAATAGCGGAATTCATAATGTCATATTGGATATAAGTAAATCCATTCCAATAGAGCAAACCGCTATTGAAAGTACCTAACCAGTAATTGCCATTGTCGTCTTCATAGATATCCCTAATTCCGTTTTTATAGGGATCAAAGAAGGCTGTGTATTCCCATTCATTACCATCATACTTGTATATTCCTCCCTTAAATTCTACTAAAATTTGACCTTTACTATCTATTATATGTGTAAGTATAGTTTCTCCATCTAAAGGGCTGTTACTGCTGTCAAAAGTAGTCCAAGTTCCTTTATCATAGACAACTAAGGATCTCCAAGTTCCGAAAGTAATAGCACCTGTTACATGTGCTTCCATGTTCCATATACCATTGTATCTGTTAAGTTGCGGATCATAAAGTGGATCTCTATGCCATGACCATTCTTCAGTATTTTCATTATATAATCCAATACCGAATTGAAATGTTGCAGCAATTAACTGACCATCTTGCGATACAATAATATCATAAAGCCCAGTATCCTCCAAAACTATAGTATCAACTAATTCTTGATTTTCAAAAACATATATATTGCTTGTTCTATTACTAAATCCGTCTTGACCAATATAATATCGACAAGAAGTAGGATCTGAGGCAACCATTTCTATATCTCCAGATTGTCGATTTTCTAATATATCGATAATTGTAAGTGTGTCTGGATCAAAAACTTGAACTCTCGTAGGGTTAGGAATGATAAGATTTCCATCACAGTCAAAATCAACATGATCACCAGTAGTCACACTGAACTTCAATGCTGAATGAGAAATGTTGTAATATTCAACTTTACCATTTAAAATGCTAAATATAAAAGTTTTAGTAGTGTACGAGTCATTAGTTGAAAACCATAACCTACCGTTGCGTTCTTCATTAAGAAGGACAGTTCTAAAGCCTGTATTTATATGCTCTTCAGTAAGATCTTCGAGTTTGTATTTTTCTACACCTCCAGCTGTAATTTTTATAAATCCAGGGTTATCGGAATAATCATTTATCCAGATATGGTTTTTACCTCTTTCGGCATTCCAAAAACTAACAACTTCATCAGTGTTATATAATTTTATCCATTCATTATCATATACATATAAGTAATAACCTAAACTATCTGAGAAACTCACATAAAGGTCGTCCTTGTAGGCAGTGAAGGAGTGGGCCTCGTCAAAACTATTAGGAAGTGGTATCTGAATTATTTCTTTTGTCTCAAGATCAACATAGTTTAATGGGCTGTTATCGCTCTTAAAGAACATACGCTTAGAACCATGGCAACTCATATTGTAAGCTTGCTCTGTAAAAAGATCAGTATGATCATGAATTGTACCATCGCTTAATGATAACAATGAACTATGCCCACTCCTTGAAGTCCCAAACCATAGCGTACCGTCTTCGGTTTCTATAAGATTTCTCGCCATATGTCTAGCGTCACTATCATCTCGCAGGGGTGTGTAAAATTGTTGCCAATAACCGTTTAATTTATATTCCTCAAGGTTATACTTAGCTATGCCACCTTCATTTAATGCAACCCATACATGATCATCAGTCGCTAACATCTCCCATATAAAAGAGCCTCTGAGTTCGCTATTGACGGATTGATATAACTTGCTTTCTTTTGTATTTATATCAATGGCATGAAAGCCTGTAGGATTACCTACATAAATAATATCGTCAACAACATTAATATCTTGTACCCAATAGTCTTGGCAATAGTAAGTCCAATTAGATTGGCAAAAAGTAGATATTGAGAATAACAGAACACTGAGAGAAGTTAAAGTAAGTTTCATAAATGTAAGTTACCGATAATAGTGTGTTTTAATACTGTTTTACACGACATAAATAATAGTTAGAAAGTGATCAATAATAAAGGAATGTTTGAGGATGTTTTTAATCTATTACCTGAAAGTACTTACATGTTTTAATAATATTCTTCAAATCACTTTCCACGTTTGTATACTCGAAAACTGACTTGTATCGTTCAGCTCTATTTTATTTGCGCCTTCCGCGTGGTGGCTTTCTTCCTAAGCTGTACGACATTATCACTGCTTTTTTGTTACCGATGTTATTGCTTTGATGTTGTTTTCCTATATTTAATTGTCGCCATTGAAAAAGTTAGATGAAGGTTAAGATATGGATCTTATGATGTTGGTTTCTGGAGTCTACTTTATAAAGTTACACGATGAAGAAAAAATACTTCATTACGAGAAGCTGATAATTATCGATTAAAATTTTAATAACCTTACCAATATTAGTACTTGATAGAAGTACCAATATTGGTTTTAATTTTAAGCATTATGAAATACTACATCTGTGTTTTAGCAATGTTAGCTGTCATCGATTATTCTTATTCCCAAAGCTATAGTAAGCTTATCAACTTAGGAATCGATAAGGGCAATTGCAGTGATACGATCATAGTCGATAAGCGATTGAATAATAAGCCCAAGATAGAATTAGGGGCTAAGTGGACATATGAGACAATAGATTACATTAGAGGAATTTTGGATTTTGTCGTTTATGAAGTAACAGATACGCTTACAATAGATGCCTTATCTTGTTATGTAATAGAGCCAGGTAAGTTGTTTGGGCAATCGGATACAATATGTGTAGATGGTAACAGGATGTTGGCTCCAGATGAAAAGCTGCCAAGTGGCTTTCAGTTGCTATATGATTTTGATGTAGGTAGTACATTTAGTTTCGATTGTATGTCTGGTGGAGAAATTCTATATCAACCTCAAATAGAGGTAGACTCTGTCGTGACCACTACCATCGCAGATGGGCAGTTGCTTACAACACGATACTTAAGTGGGGAATGCCATTATGGTATTGGTGTGAGGAATTTAAGAACTTATGATGGTATAGGAGCTGCTGGAGGTGGATTATTCAGGTGTTTAGACTACTGTAACGATTTGAGTTCTCCTACATCATTTGAGATAGGACAACTGCGTTGTTTTGAGAATAGCTCAGAATTCTATCATTTTGTGGATTATGCATGTGACAGCATATTGATTAGAACAAGTACTCAGGATGAGGTACAAGAACCCTTCGTACTATGCCCTAATCCCACTAATGATGTTGTATATGTAAAAGATACAGAACATGATCTATCTTATAGATTGGTTAGCATACAGGGTCAGGTAATTGCTCAAGGGGTCTATACTGCAAGAGGTATCTCATTACCTTATCAAGGTTTGTTTTATATAACTATAATATCAGATGATGGGGAGTGGACAGAGAGGGTCGTGAGGTATTAAGTAGTGAGGTATTAAATAGTACAGTCCTAAGAATGAGCCTTATGCTGATGCTGCTTTAAGTTAAGCATATGCGCCAATGCAACAAGTAATCCACCTATGATAATGATAATAGTACCTGCTTGAGAGAATAGGTGATGTGTAAGGATCAGAAACAATCCAATACATGCTAATCCAAATGATACCTTAGAACTTTTACCTGCCCAATATCCTTTTATTATAGAGTTATATATGAATAAGGCAGTGACAGCTAATATGGCAAACTCAAACATCGGATTGGCAACCCAAGAATGAGATGATAGTATACCCGTGGACAAGAGCACAGGCATAGCAGCACAATGCACAGCGCAAGCAAGCGATGTAGTCGTACCCCATATATCTATATTTCTTAAAGCGCTTTTCATAATTTCGATAACTGCGTAGATGCAATATTGTTGCAAATATAATTTTATATATCTTTAATATCTATTTATCTTTAAAATTTGACCTCATTATACTTGTAGATATAAGCTATAATATGGGGTCCTGTAACAATATAAGTATTGACCAAAGCCGTAAACAAATTACTCAAACAGCACAGCCTGCGTAGCACCCCGTTTAGAGTCCGTGTATTAGAAATCTTTATAGGCAATAAAGAAAAGGCATTAAGTAATGCTTTTATAGAGAAGACATTAGCTGATTTTGATAGGATTACATTATACAGAACCCTTAAGTCATTTGAGAAATCTGGGATCATCCATCAGGCTATAGACGGGAGTAATGACATCAAATATGCAATATGCAATGATGGATGTACCGTGCATACACACAACGATAATCATGCTCACTTTCTATGTAGTGTCTGTAATGTCACAACTTGTATAGACGATATTCTCAGTGTCCCCATGAATATCCCAGAATCATATACTGTAGAAAAAGTCCACTTGGGACTGACCGGAGTTTGCCCAGATTGTAATTAGTAATTTTTATAAAAAAAACTACTTACCGTATTCCTTACAACTTATAGATATCAGATGGTGTATTGCACATTATCGCCTTCTGGCCTTTCATTGCGATCGGTGCAAGTAGTATCTGTGGGTTCTTCTTTATCACTTGTACCCAATCGTCCATATCAAAATCTTTGCCTCTTATGTTAGCCTGATAGTAAGGGTGGGCTTTGTTCATGATCTCTTTAGGATGTTTGTCCAAGCTATTTAGAATAGTCTTCCAGCTTGTAGTTGTAGACGGAGAGTTGTTATGGCAGTATGCCCGTACTTTATAACCTGTACTTTCTGCGTAAGCTAAAGTTTTTCTATCAGATGATGATTCAGAATTATAATAGATAAGTATCTCTCGGGGATGCGTTTTCATATGTTTATATTTTGAATAATTATCAAATTACAGAATGAATAATATAAAAATAACAATATTATTTATCAAAGATGCCTTATTTGGATAATTATACAGAATATAATGTGATTCTATTTTTGACAAAAAATAATTATATCCTTGGAATTCTGCATTTTACACATATTTCAGATACTAATATTAAAATGATCTATATTTTAGAATAAATTATTGTAAAGCATCTTACATAAAGAATAATAAATTTGAATATTTTAAAGCTGTGATATAAATGATCTTGGATTCGCATTTATTCAATCAATAAATTTATTCTGTATGTCGATCACATCTAATAATCTAAGAAATATCTGTCTGCTGGGGCATTCTGGCAGTGGTAAGACAACTTTTGCTGAGACGATGCTCTATGAAGCAGGAGTCATTGCAAGGAGAGGAACTGTAGAATCAGGCACTACTGTATCCGATTACACCAATATCGAAAAAGAAAGAGGCAACTCTGTATTCAGTACACTAATGCATGCTTCATGGAAGACATCTAAGATTAATATACTGGACACACCTGGATTAGATGACTTTATAGGAGAGGTAATATCCTCTCTTAAGGTAGCCGATACAAGTCTTATCCTTGTCAACTCTGCTCAGGGAGTAGAAGTAAGTACAGAGCTACTGTGGGAGTACATAGAAAAATTAAAGACACCTTCAATGTTTGTCATTAATCAGATAGATCATGATAAGTCTGACTTTGATAGCACGATGGAGCAGATCAGATCAAGATTTGGATCAAAAGCCATTGCATTCCAATATCCGTACAATCAAGGCATGGATTTCAATACCATAATAGATGCCTTACGTATGGTGATGTACGTCTTCCCTGACGGAGGTGGTAAGCCCGAAAAAAAAGATATACCAGCTGAAGAAATCGAAAGAGCTAAAGCAATGCACAATGCGCTGGTAGAAGCTGCTGCAGAAAATGAAGAAGGCTTGATGGAAAAGTATTTTGACAAAGGCACTTTAGATGAATATGAGTTATCTAAAGGTCTGACAATTGCCTTGGCCAATCAGCAGATATATCCTGTCTTTTGTTGTTCTGCAACTCGTAATATGGGCAGTGGTCGTATCATGGGTTTCATTAACGATATCTGTCCGAGTCCAGTAGATCGACCAGGAGAGCCGTTGCAAGATGGCGGTCGGATTGATATCGATTCCGAGGAGCCTACATCAATGTTCGTTTTTAAGACGATGTCAGAACCTCAGATAGGAAAGGTATCTTACTTTAAAGTATATACAGGTAAGCTCAATGTCGGAGATGATATGATTAATCAGAGTAATGGCAGCTCTGAGAGATTTAACCAACTCTATGTATCTAATGGTAAAGTAAGAACTAATACTACGACATTAATAGCTGGAGATATAGGTGCTACTGTTAAGCTCAAAAATGCACATACTAATGACACGCTATGTATAAAAGGTGCTGAATATCAAATACGGAAAATTAATTTTCCACTTAATAAGATAAGAGTAGCTGTAAGACCACCTAATAAGAATGATGTAGAAAAATTGATGAAAGCTCTATATCAGATTGCCGAAGAAGATCCTATGCTGAAAGTAGAGCAATCTGCTGCCTTAAAGCAAACCATATTGCACGGTCAAGGTCAGCTGCATCTCGACCTAATAAAATATAGAATAGAAAAGGTCAACGGAATAGTGATGGAGTATGACCGTCCACGGATACCATACAGAGAGACGATCAGAGGCGTAGCTAATGAAAGCTATAAGCATAAGAAGCAGTCTGGAGGTTCTGGGCAATACGCAGAGGTGCACTTACGTGTAGAGCCTTATCTCGAGGGTATGGCTGATCCATCAGATCTTAATGTAAGAAAAAGCGAAGTCGAGTTTCTACCATGGGGAGGTAAGATGGTTCTACTGTGGTGTATCGTAGGAGGGGCTATAGACGCTAAGTATATCAATGCCATCAAGAGAGGTATCATGAGCAAGATGGAGGAAGGTCCATTGACTAGATCTAATTGTCAGAATATCAGAGTAAGTATCTACGATGGTAAGATGCACAGTGTAGATTCTAATGATATGGCATTTATGACAGCGGCATCTCATGCATTTAAGAATGCTTTTGCCAAGGCTAAACCTCAATTAATGGAGCCCATCTATGATCTATCTGTCTTATGTCCAGGAGAATCTATGGGTGATATTATGAGTGACTTACAGTCTCGTAGAGCAATCATTCAGGGCATAGAAGCAGAGGGACATTACCAAAAAATTAATGCTAAAATTCCACTCTCAGAAATGTATAAATACTGTTCTACATTACGATCATTAAGTCAGGGTAGAGCTAAGTTCTCAAGAGTATTCAGTGAGTATATTCCCGTATCTAATAACGAGCAGAATAAATTAATCTCGGAATCAACTATCCATATGGAAGCTGTATAGTAGACTTAGGAAATATTAGTACGCTTAAAACTTAAAAACTTATTGAAGTCCTCGCTATCTTGCGGGGACTTTTTAGTTAGTATATGGTGAGATTGCGTATAGGTTTTGATGCTAAGAGATTGTTCTGTAATAAGGAGGGCTTAGGTAGTTATGCACGTACCTTGCTTATGGATATGCAGAGTTTATATCCAGAATATGAGTATCACCTGTACACGCCTGTAATCAGTAAAGAGATCGATACGCAGTACTTTTTTGATAAATCAAAGTTCGTAGTACATATGCCATCAGGGTCATCTATGCTATGGCGTTATTCTGGTATCGCCAAGGATATACGTAGAGATAAGATCGATGTATATATAGGCTTAAGTAATGAGCTGCCACGTGGTGTAGATAAGTCACTTACTAAGACAGTGGTAGTTATTCATGATCTATTCTATAAGCATTATCCTAAGCAATTCAGCTTTGTAGATAGGATGATTATAGATCATAAGTTTCGCCATGCCATCACTGTCTCAGATTCGGTAATAGCAGCAAGTAAGCATACAGCTCGTGATATCCATAATATTATACCTTCTGCTAAGAGTAAGACTCAAGTGGTATACCAATCTGCCAATAAAATTTTCCGTGAGAATAAGAGAACGGTAGCTGATGAGACTTTTATTCTATGCGTAGGTACTATCAATGATCGTAAAAACCTAAAACTATTAGTCAAAGCCTATGGACATCTCGATGACGCGGATAGACTACCGGTTAAGATAGTAGGTGATGGTAGGAGATATAAGAATGAGTTAGAGGCCATGATTAAGCAAGGTGGTTATGAATCGTACTTTGAGATATTAGGTTTTGTGAGTAATCAGAAGTTAGCTCAATTATATAGAGATGCTAAGATCTTGGTCTTTCCCTCTAAGTATGAGGGTTTTGGTATACCCGTATTAGAATCATTGCATGCAGGTACACCAGTTATTACGAGCAATAGCTCATCTCTACCAGAAGTGGTAGGTCATCATGGCATCGTTATTGATTATAGTGATGATGTAGCTTTGGCGGATGCGATCAAACTCATTAATAGTTCTAATGAAAAAGGTTCTTATATTAAAAATTTAGATAAGCATTTAGAACAATTCAGTCCAGAGCAGATATGTAATCAGTACATATCTATTATCCAAGGACTTTCAACAAGCATAAAAAATTAAGATTTCATAATTCAACTATAGTAGATATTCTATATATTTGAAAACGTGGAAGCGTAAAATAAATCCAGGTTTCATTCTCATTATCTTGGGGTGATTGTTAGAATCACCCCTTTTTTTATGCCCTATACTCTCGTAAAGTAGGCCAGTTCTGGCCGATAATAAAAAAGTTACATATTACAGTTATTTTGATATATAGATAAATATAATATGTATATTCGTGTTTAATAAAAGGTTAAGCTCCTTTTGTTAATATTTAAAATAAGGTAAATCTACACGAATGTATCAACTCAGTCTCTTGAGAATACCCCTCTCGTGGGTATTATTATTTAGTACAATGTTGCTAAGTTCGCTGGCTATTTATGGTCAAAATTCCTATTCATGTGATATCCAAGCTAATGATTTAGTAGCAACTAAGTCATCGCGTAGAGTGTCTGGACAGGCGATTTCTGTCACAAAAGGGGGATATAATGCATGGTCAGAGCTACAAAATGCAGTTTTAGAAGATAACAGACATATCTCCGTTTCTGTAGATCCACATAGGTCAAGCGAAGTGCTCAGATTAAGCAATTTTGGCTTTGATCTTCCAGATAATGTTAACATCACAGGTATCCAAGTCCGTATGGCAGGTAATGCCGATAGCGATATCTCTCCATGGGAGCAAGTCGTCAGATTAATAGATGCATCTGGTAACATGGTAGGGGATAACAGGGCTAATCATGAGTTAGAAGGTGATGCATGGAATATTGATACATTATCAAGTATAGGATACTGGGCATATGGAAGTAGTGCAGACTTATGGGATAGTAACTGGAGCCCTTCTACTATCAACAGTAATAATTTCGGTATTGCATTACAGACCAAAAGTAGAAATGATATTCCCACTACACTCAATTTAGATCAGGTTACAATTACAATATTCTATGATTCTCCCATCATGATATGTAGTGGTCATGCATGCGTGCCAGTTTCTGTAGAATTTGATGATGATGTAACAAGTTATAACTGGTCAGTGCAGGGAGGTATTAGTTGGGAGCCATCGAGTACGTATCCTAATATCATAAATGTACTCGCTGATGATGCAGACTTTGGAGATTATGAAGTCTGCTTAGACAGGACTTACAATGATGGTAGGAGAGAATCTTGCTGTAGAGGTATTACATATAAAGATTGTACAACCGGAAGCATCGGAGATTTTGTATGGAAAGACCTTAACGGTAATGGATTTCAAGACGCTGGAGAGCCAGGTCTTTCTGATTGTCGAGTTTTTCTATTTACTGAATCTTTAGATTTTGTAGAAAGCGTTCAGACAGTTAACGGATTATACCTATTTGAAAACCTTCCTCCAGATAATTATATCGTACAAGTTGATACTAAAGATTTTCGTCCTACTATAAGTGATATAACTAATACAACACTTAATTCCGACTTCTTTGAGGCTTATCTTCCTGGTGGTTCTGATATCATTTCTCTTGGCGCTAATGAGCATAAGAGAGATATAGATTTTGGACTTGTAGAAAGTGGGCCGATTATTATAGATGTTACTGTATTTGAAGATATTGATAGAAACGATATCCAAGGAGATAATGAATTAATTGTAACCGATGTTACCGTAGAGCTATATACATGCGATGGACAGTTAGTAGAATCAATGGTTACTGATCCTTCTGATGGCATATGGTTTAATGATGTAACTCAAGCTTCATATTACATAAGAGTTTTATTGCCTACAGGCTATTCTTTTACTGGGACGGGTAGTATCGATGATTCTAATGGGCCTGGAACGACGCCTTGCTATAATGCTTTTCCACCTGGATTCTCTATCGAAGTAGGTTTGATAAAAGATTTAACAAAGATAGATGTCTATACTTATAATGACATCAATAATGATGGTATCAGTAACGGCAATGATCTTCCACTGGAAGATGTCGGTATCGAAATATATAATTGTAATGGTACATTATTCTCGAGCATAACTTCTGATGAGGTAGGTGCTGCGTTGCAAGAAGATATTCCACAAGGAGAGTACTACATAAGATTAGTAGCTCCAGAAGGTTTTGCGATAAGACCTGGCGGTATTATTACAGATGCTAATGGTCCAGGGACAACAGATTGTCTTAATACTGATCCAGTAGGTATTAGCTTAGAAGTGGCACTTGTCATGGATAGTCCTAATGTCAGAGTCTACATATATGATGATATCGATGGTGATGGTCTTAATGATATTAATGATCCGGCCTTGTCAGATATTTCTATTGAGATATATGACTGTAACGGAACCTTAGTAGCCGCTGGCACCACAGATGTATTGGGTAGTATCATACAGAGCTTACCTGATGGAAGTTATTACTTTAAGATTATACCACCGAGCGGATATGTAGTAGGCTATGCAAGTATCATTGACGGGACTAATGGTCCTGATACGACACCATGCCTGACTACAACACCTGATGGCATAGATATAGAGATAGGACTTGTAAGGTCAGATGCTCAGATAGATGTATATGTATATCATGATGTAGATAATGATGGTGTTAATGATACTAATGATCCTGCAGTACCAAATGCAACTGTAGAAATCTACTCCTGTACAACAGGACTTATAGCAAGTGTTTTAACTAATAATGTCGGTGCAGTATGGGAGTATAACATAGAGAATGATGATTATTATATCAAGGTCATACCGCCAGCGGGATATGTTGTCCGTACAGGTGGAATTATAACTAATGCTAATGGTCCAGGAACTACAGATTGTCTTGATTCAGCACCGATTGGCTTTAGTATAGAAGTAGGATTGATCCTTGAGAGTAATACCCCTAACGTCAATGTGTATGTCTATGAAGATATAGATGGTAATGGTGTAAATGATAATAATGATCCGGCACTGTCTAATATTAGTGTAGAAATATATGACTGTAGCGGAGTCTTTGTCTTGGCCACTAATACGGATGCCTTAGGTACTGTCGTAGAGGCCTTACCTGATGGAAGTTATTATTTTAAGATTAGCCCACCGAGCGGATATGTATTTGGCTTTGCAAGTATAGTCGATGGTACTAATGGTCCTGATACGACACCTTGTCTACCCACATCGCCTAATGGAATTAATATAGAGATAGGACTTGTAAGATCGGATGCCCAGATTGACGTGTATGTATATCACGATGTAGATAATGATGGTATTAATGATACTAATGATCCTGCAGTACCAAATGCAACTGTAGAAATCTACTCCTGTACAACAGGACTTATAGCAAGT
>ENA-ORXM01000485-ORXM01000485.1-marine-metagenome-genome-assembly--contig:-NODE-485-length-70445-cov-6.085763_pt1 | contig 70445 bp, 59 predicted proteins | sample MGYA00237867_ERZ511480 | MGnify/ENA primary metagenome ERZ511480 (study PRJEB26309, sample SAMN06266103) | marine metagenome | isolation source: Algal blade | place: United Kingdom:Sidmouth, United...
GAGCGGGTGAACGTCTCGCCGTTTTTGGTGACCTGCTCGGTGAGGTCGCCTCGGAGGAGGCCGAGCCAGTTGCGATAGGTGACGGTCTTGTCGGCTCCGTCGACGGCGGCGACAGAGTCCTCGCAGTCCATGATTGCGGTGACGGCTGATTCGAGGATGACGTCGGCGATGCCTGCTTTGTCGGTGGCGCCGACCGAGTGGGTGGGATCGATCACGATCTCGAGGTGCAAGCCATTGTTGACCAGCAGGATCGAGGCAGGAGCCTCGGGCCTGCCCGTGTAGCCAGCGAACTGGTCGGGGTCGGCAAGCCCGACCCCGCCGTCGACCACGAAGGTTCCGTCGACAACTCGGTGGCCGGTGACATCGGCGTGGGCGACGCCTCCGGCGAGTGGAACCACATCGTCGAGGAACTGTCTGGCCCAGGCAATGACTCGGTTGCCGCGCTCGGTGTTGTAAGGCCCGGCGGGTGGGAGGTCGCCCAGTGCGTCGGTGCCGTACAGAGCGTCGTAGAGAGAGCCCCAGCGCGCGTTGGCGGCATTGATGGCGTAGCGGGCATTCATGACCGGGACGACGAGTTGAGGACCGGCAATGGTGGCGAGTTCGGCGTCGACGTTGTCGGTGTGGATCGCGAATGGCGCTCCCTCGGGCAGGAGGTACCCAATCTCTTCGAGAAAACTGCGGTAGGCAGCGGCATCAAATGCGGGGTGAGACAGGTGCCAAGCATCGATGCGGGCTTGCATGTCGGCCCGGACCTCGAGGAGCTCGCGGTTGCGGGGACCCTGCCCGTTGATGAGTTGGGCAAGCCCGAGCCAGAAATCCTCTGTGTGCACACCGGAGCCGGGCAGCGCTTCGTTGGTGATGAAGGCATGCAGCTCGGCGTCGATCGACAGCCCTTCGATTTCGATGTACTCCTGCGTCATGACGCTCCTGGAAGATTGAGAATGTGGCTGCCGAGCGGTGTGCCGTGTAGCGCAGCATCGATCAACTGCATGGGATGAATGGTGGGGACTCCGGCGGCGGCGAGGTGCAGCGAGCAGCCGGGGTTGGCACTGGCAACGGCATCGGGAGTGACCCGATCGATCGCAGCGACCTTCCGGTCTCGTATGTCGCCGGCAAGTTCTGGATTGAGAACCGAGAAGGCGCCACCGGCTCCGCAGCAGAGACCCTCGTCGTCGAGTTCGACGATCTCTTTCACGAACGGCGCGAGAACGGTGCGAGTCGCTGTGTGCACCTGTTGGACGTGGCGGAGGTGGCATGGATCCTGGATGGCGACAACGAGGTCGAGCGGCTCGACTGTTGGGAGCTTGTCGACGTGGTCGGCCAGCCATTCCTGGATGTCGAACACATTCGAGGCGAAGGACGCTGCTTGCTCAGTGCCGACGAGGTGGCCGTAGTCCTTCATCGAGGCACCGCAACCGGCAGAGTCGACCAGGATTGGACGACCGTCGAGGGCGGTCATCATTCCTGAGGCCAGCCCTCGCGCTTCGTCGGCCAGCCCGGCGTGAGTGTGGAGCGCTCCACAGCAGGGGGCGGCATCTCCGGTGGGGCGAACACCGAAGCCTGCCGCCTCGATCACTCGCTGGCCTGCCGCGTGAACATCGCGCTGCCACGCGTCCATCACACAACCGGTGAAGAGGTAGACGTCGTCGCCGGAAGCCACGAGAGGTTTCTGTCGCATGGGGATGTTGGCGGGAAGCCCCAGGCGCTTTGGCAAGAGGTTCAGCTTGTTGGCCACCGACAGCGCAGTCGATCCGATTCTCAACGCCGACGGCTGCGCCAGGGGCTTGAGTGCGGCGCGCTGCCAGCGCGGGGTGATCATGTTCTCGTCGGCCAGCGTCTCGCGGGCAGCTTCCATGAGGTGCCCGTAGTTCACGCCGCTCGGGCAAGCGGTTTCGCACCCCCTGCATTGGACGCAAGTTTCGAACGAGTGGAGGACGTCACTGGTGACGGGCGCGTCGTGATCCTGCACTTCCCGCATGAGTTGGATACGGCCGCGGGGCGACATGGTCTCGTCGCCGGTCACGCGGTAGGTAGGGCAATGCGGCAGGCACAGCCCGCACTGAACACACGCGTTGAGTTCGTCAGCATCGATCTTGAGATCCATCAGGGCCTCCGGCCAGGGTTCAGACGTCCGGTGGGATCGAAGTTGGCCTTCGTGCGAGCAGAGATGAGATCGATGACGGGATCGAAGGTGCGACTCGGAGGCGGACACTCGGCCCACACCCGGCCGACACCAATGGATGCAACCGCTGCACCGGTCTGTGTGGTGTCGAGGTGACGAAGATCTGCAGGGGGCATCGACCAGCGATGCTCGGGCAGCGGGGGAGGGGCCGCCACGTCGAAGAAGTCGCCAGCGGTTCGTAACCGTTGCAGTTCGCTGTTGACGTCGGGCTCGTACCCCTCGAGCAGGACAAACGTCGTGTCCCCATCGTGCAGCATCGCCGACGGCCGCAACACGGCGTCGGGCACAGCGAACGGGTCGACGTCGCTCGATGCGACCCATCGGCTGACCGCTGGGATCGGGTTGGTCCGCAGCACCACCTCGGCAATGAGGCCGAGGGTGCCGAGCGAGCCGGTGATGAGCTTGGGGATGTTGAACCCACTGACGTTCTTGACCACGGGACCGCCTCCGGTCACGAGGCGTCCCTCTGACGAGACGTAACGGACTTGCAGCACGCTGTCCCGCACCTGCCCTCGGCCCAAGACCTCGACATGATCCTCACCAACCGCAATGGCGCCTCCCACGGTGCCGCCTCGTACGGGGAGTGCCGAGCGCTGGCCCTTCTCAGCCAGGGCCTGCTCGAGCGCTGCAACCGAGGTTCCGGCACGGACCTTGACGGTCATTTCGGCCGGTGCGTACTCGACGATGCCGCTGGGCGCTTCGACGATTCGAGTCCCCTCACCAAGGGGGCCACCAACTTCCCAACGAGTGCCGCCGCCACGGACCGCTACCGGGTCCACTCGACCGACTTCGGCGGCGAAGCTGTGCAGAACAGGGTCCGTGACTTGCAGAACAACCGTCATGATCAGCCCCACACATCCTTGGGAACAGAACGGAGCGCTTGGATGTCGGCGCACGAATGGCCCATCGGCAGGACCTTGCCTGGGTTGGTTCGACACGTTGGGTCGAAGGCCTTGCGCAGCCGGTCTTGGTGGTCGAGATCGTCGCTGGTGAAGAGACGATCCATGTACGCCTGCTTCTCGACACCGATGCCGTGCTCACCAGAAAGAACGCCGCCGGCATCGAGCGATGCCATCAGGATCTGCTCACCAGCAGCATGGACCCGATCGAGTTCGCCCTCGATTCGGCGATCGAAGAGGATCAGCGGATGGAGGTTCCCGTCGCCTGCATGGAAGACGTTCATCACGATCAAGTCGTGCGCCTCGGCGATGGCGTAGATCTTGTCGAGCACCTCGGCCAACTTGGCCCGAGGCACCACGGTGTCGTGCAAGTAGTAGTCGGGCTTGATCTGAGCGATGGCGCCGAAAGCAGTCTTGCGGCCTTTCCAAAGCGCAGCCCGCTCTTCCTCGCTACCGGCGAGGCGGACGTCGGTGGCGTTGTTGGCAAGGCCGATGTCGCTGATGCGGCCAGCATCGATGTCGGCTCCATCGTCGAGTCCCTCGACTTCGGCCAGGAGGACCGCAGCGGCGTCGAGTGGATAGCCGGCGTGCACGAAGTTCTCGACGGCAACGGTGATCTTGTGATCCATCACTTCCATGGCAGCCGGCACGATCCCGGCAGCGATCACGTCGCTCACCGTGTTGGCTGCATCAGTCACCGACGCGAAGGAGAGCAGCATCGTGCGAACCGCTGGAGGGTTCTTGGTGAGCTTCACTGCGACCTTGGTGGCGATGCCGAGGGTTCCCTCGCTGCCGACGAAAGCACCTCGGAGGTCGAGCCCGTGATCATCGGGTCCCAGCCCGCCGAGCATGGCTCGCTCACCAGTGACCAACACGATCTCGACAGCAACCACGTGCGCGTCGGTCACCCCGTAGGCCAGGCAATGCGGACCGCCCGAGTTGTTGGCGACATTGCCGCCGATGGTGCAGACCTGCTGACTCGAGGGATCGGGTGCGAAGTGGAAACCGAACGGCTTCAGGTGTTTGGTGAGGTCGAGATTCACCACGCCAGGATCGACCCAGGCCACTCGATTGTCCGTGTCGACCTCGACGATGCGGTTCATCTTGGTGAGTGAGATAACGATCGGTGCGCCGAGAGGAATGGCGCCACCGGCCAGACCGGTCCCGGCACCGCGCGGGACGATTGATCGCTTGTGCTTGGTCGCCACGTTCATGACCGCCTGGACTTCTTCGGTGGTGGTGGGGAACACCACGGGCCCCGCCACGCCACCGTCGAACACCGAGGCGTCGTGGCTGAGGAGGACTCGCTCGGCACCGTCCACGCGTACACGATCGAGAGCGAGGGCCTCGACGAGGTCATCGACCAGTTGGTCACCAGTAGGTATGTACGTCGATCCGGCGTAACGAGCTGCAATGGGTGCCGCTGCTTTCAGGCGGTCCATGAAGGTTGGCATGCGTGCTCCCTGTCGACTGTTGTCAGAAACTAGCCCGACCGTTGCTCACTGACCTTGCTGAGACGCGACGAACCCCGGGTCTGTGTCCCTCCGTCGTGAGGAGCAGAAACCCGGGGCTCCTTCGTCAGTACTCAGTAGATCTCGATGAGGCCGGCTGCGCCTTGGCCGCCACCGATGCACATGGTGACAACGCCGAGCTTGGCGCCACGACGCTTGCCTTCTTGGAGGATGTGTCCGGCGCAACGAGTGCCGGTCATGCCGAAGGGGTGACCAATGGCGATCGATCCACCGTTGACGTTGTACTTCTCGGGGTCGATACCGAGGGTGTCACGGGAGTAGAGGCACTGGCTGGCGAAGGCCTCGTTGAGTTCCCAGATGTCGATGTCATCCACGGTGAGGCCGTGACGCTCGAGCAGCTTCGGCACGGCGTAGATCGGGCCGATGCCCATCTCGTCGGGCTCACAGCCGGCGACGGCCCAGCCCTTGAAGGCACCCATGGGCTCGATGTTGCGACGTGAGGCTTCCTCGTCGGACATCATGACCACGGCTGCCGCGCCGTCGGAAAGCTGGCTGGCGTTGCCTGCGGTGACGTAGTTGCCTTCGCCACGAACGGGGCCGAGCTTGGCGAGGCCTTCGAGCGTGGTGGTGGGACGGTTGCACTCGTCCTTGTCGACCACGTAGTCAACGATCGACTCTTCCTTGGTCTCGCGGTCCACCATCTTCATCTTGGTGTTCATCGGGACGATCTCGTCCTCGAAGAGGCCGTTCTCCTGAGCCCGAGCCATACGCATCTGCGACTCGAGGGAGTACTCGTCCTGGTATTCGCGGGACACGTTGTAACGCTCGGCCACGATGTCAGCGGTCTCGATCATGGCCATGTAGACGGCCGGGTACATCTCGGCGAGAGCCGGATCCATGTTCTCGGAACCGCCCATGCCGGGGCTGGGCATGGTGATGGACTCCACACCACCGGCGACGGCGATGTCGACGCCGTCGGCCTTGATGTGGTTGGCAGCAACGGCAATGGAGTTGAGGCCGGACGAGCAGTGACGCTGGATGGTGTTGCCACCAACGTTGACGGGCAGGCCAGCAAGGAGGCCGGCAAGGCGTCCGAGGTTGCCCGCACCGTGGGCTCCGTTGCCGAGAGCGACGTCTTCGACGGCTTCCGGCTCGACGCCGGACTTGGCGACAGCGTGCTTCATGGCGTGAGCTGCCATGGACATTGCGGGGGTCATGTTGAACCCACCGCGGCCGGCCTTGGCCAGACCAGTTCGGGCGTAAGAAACGAAGACGGCTTCGCGCATCGAGGACTCCTCTTGAATATCGGTCTCGAACAGGATCGCTCGATGACAACTCCGTCAAGGTAGTCAAAGCGGAGCCTCCAAGAAAATTGACGAATACTTCTGGTCCGAATGGCCCGGTCGCCACTTCTTCAGGACTGTTGTGGCTCGAGGCCCTGCACTACGTTGCCGCCATGAGTCTGCTTCCTCCCGAATTGCTGGCTGCCGGTGCACGTTGCGGCGAGCTCCTCGAGGAGCGAGGTGAAACCGTCTCGGCGGCCGAGGGCAGTGGCGGTGGCCTCGTGTCCGCTGCGCTGCTGGCTGTCCCCGGAGCATCGGCGTACTACCGGGGTGGCAGCGTGATCTACACCCGCAACGCCCTCGATGGCATGCTCACCGGCCCGGTCGAGCGCCCGAAGAAGCTGCGAGGTGCCTCGGAGCCTTGGGCTACGCACCTGGCCAGGGCCACTCGAATCCATCTCCGCACCACGTGGGGAATCGGCGAGGGTGGAGCGACGGGTCCCACCGGAAACCCCTACGGCGATCCCCCCGGCCATGCCTGGGTTGCGGTCAGCGGGCCGAACGAAGCAGCCAAGCACATTCTGACCGGCGACGACGACCGCCTCAGGAACATGGTCGCCTTCTCGACCGCTGCGCTCGAACTACTGATCGCTGAACTCGAAGCATCCTGATTGTTCGACCCGGGCCGAACGGACTCTTCGCCCGGCATGCCTGTTCCCCCTGAGGGCTTCCCCCTACGATGTCGAGATGAGCCCGTCCTTCGACCGTTTCCGACCGCACCCTTGGCATGGCCTGAGCGCAGGGTCGGACACACCTGACTACGTCGATGCGTACATCGAGATCACGCCCTTCGATGCAGTGAAGTACGAGATCGACAAGCTCACCGGCTACCTCCGGGTCGATCGCCCTCAAGGCAGCAGCGCGCTCCCGCCGACGCTCTATGGCTTCGTGCCGCAGACCTATTGCGGCGACGAGGTGGCGGCGCTCACCCCGAAGGCCACCATCGGCGACGGTGACCCACTCGACATCTGTGTGCTCTCTCAGCAACGCATCGACCGGGCCGAGATCATCGCCCCGGCTCGTGTCCTCGGTGGCATCGCGCTGCTCGACGACGGCGAGGCCGACGACAAGATCATCGCGGTGCTGAACAGTGACACGGTCTTCGACTACGCCACTGACATCAAGCACCTGCCCGAGGCCGTTCTGAATCGGATCGTCCACTACTTCGGCACCTACAAACAGCAGATGACAGGCGACAAGGCCAACGCCATCGAGGTCGTCGGAAGCTACGGCGCCGAGCACGCACGAGATGTTGTCAACGCTTCGATGCGTGACTACGCCAAGAAGTTTCCGGCTGGCGACCGTCGCCAGGTCTGATCCAGACTGGTCAGTCAATGGCAGCCGACATCGACCTCTCCATCCATCACGAGAACCTCGAGCGTGATGGCTTCACCATCCTCGAGCGTGTCATCCCCGACGATGTCGTCGAAGCTCTGCTCGACGACGTGAAACGGCTGGAAGCCGAGCGTTCGAGTGCCCCTGCCAACAATCGCTTCGAAGGGGCGGAGACCACCCGTACGTACAACCTCCTCGCCCACGGCGACGTGTGGCAACAGGTGCCGGTCGAGCGCCACGTTCTCGAATTGATCGAGGGCGTGCTTGGTGAGCAGTGTCTGGTGTCGTCGCTGGCGTCGATCTCCTTGGCCCCCGGCGAAACTGCTCAGGTCCTGCACGCTGACGATCAAGTGATGCCGCTGGCCAAACCTCATGCTCCCACCGTCGCCAACTCGATGTGGGCGCTCACGGACTTCACCGAGGCCAACGGGGCCACTCGCATCGTGCCAGGCAGTCACCACTGGCCAAACCCCGACTACTCACGTGACGATGCCGAGACACCGACCATTGCAGCCGAGATGCCCAAAGGCAGTGTGCTGGTCTGGCATGGCAGCGCGTGGCACGGCGGGGGAGCGAACACCAGCGATGAGGTCCGCATCGGCGTGGCCATGAACTATTGCGCTGGCTTCATCAGGCAGCAGGAGAACCAGCAGCTCGGGATTCCTCACGAGGTCGCCGCCACGTTCTCCCCACTGCTTCGGCAATTGTGCGGCTTTGGTATGTACCGAGGGCTGACCGGCAACATCGAGAAGGAGAGCCCGGCAGCCCGCCTCTTCGGCGACGACCCTGAAGTCCAACTGTGGGACCGCGAGCCGATCACGTGATCGTCGATCGCCCGACGACAAGGCGTGTCGAGCGAGCCGATCAGATTCACAGCAAGACCGAAGCTCTACGAGCCTTCGTCACTCAACCGTCGGGCAGACTTCTGCTCGTTGCGTCGCTTGTTCTCCTACTGGTCCGGCCTTTCGTCGGACCGTTCGCCATGGCTGACGTCGTGCTGGTCGCTCTCACGATGGTGCTGGTCGGTCCCTTCGAGTGGCTGGTCCATCGCTTCTTGTTGCACGCACCGAGCGATTCGGTGCGAATGACCAGGCTCGGCACCGGCACCGGTCATGTCGAGCACCACAACGACCCGGCCGAGCTGCGTTGGCTGATGTTGTGCTGGCGAGACGCTGCGCTGTTCACGGTCGCACTCGGCGCTCTTGCTGGGGCGTTCGCTCTGCCTCTTGCGCTGGTGTTCGGAGCGAGCATGGTCGCCACCTTCGCCACCGGCTGGACCGCAGTTTCGCTCGGCCTCTTGCACTATGAGTGGACGCACCTGTTGGTCCACACGCGGTATCGCTGCCGCTCCAAGCGTTATCACCGCCTGGAGAGTCACCATCGCCTGCACCACTACCGCAACGAGCACTACTGGCTGGGCGTCACCGCCCGCAGCGGTGACCGAATGCTGCGCACCATGCCCGACAGGGGCGACGTCGTCCTCTCACCCACAGCTCGCAGCCTCAACTGAACCTGCTCCGGCTCCACATGCCCGTACTGGCGTGGTTCAGGCCGTTCTGCTGGCTCTACCGACGCCAGAACGACCGTCAAAGCTGGTGAATGTCCGCCAGCACGGCGGGTTCGCTGCTTCCCGGCCATGTCGCAGTGATGCCCATCGGCGGGCGGGTGCCAGCAACTGGACGCCGATGGAAGGTCAGCTCGAACTGCTCATTGCGGAACGTCGGATGGAGCAAATCTTGGTCCGCCACGGCAAATCCGTCCACGATCACTCGCTCGACACCCCAACCGCCGCCTTCGATTCACCTCGCTCGGCCAGGCTGCCCACTGGCCATCCTGGATCGCCAGCCCGAGGGCCAGACCTTGGCCCGTCAGTGTTGCGGCCGCCAGCATCAGCCACTGTCATAGCGCTTCGCACTTTGTTTGGAAGCCCACCTACCGGCAGCGCTCTCAGCCCTTCTTCGAGATCGACACCGTGATGGGGGTCGGCATCTCGTCGATGGGCAAGTGGCACACGATCGAGTGTCGGGGACCAACCTCGACCTCTGGCGGCTCGTGCACATCGCAGGTTCCCGGCATCGAGTACTTGCAACGAGTGTGGAACACACAACCGGAAGGCGGGTTCGACGGCGATGGGATGTCACCGGTGAGCGGAATGCGGTCGTGCGACGTGCCATCGATCGAAGGAACTGCCGACAGCAGGGCTTCGGTGTACGGGTGCACCGGACCCTCGAAGATGTCGTCGGTGAAACCCTTCTCCAAAATTCGACCGACGTACATGACCGCAATGCGATCGGCCAGGTATCGGACGACCCCGATGTCGTGGGTGATGAAGAGGTAGCTGGTCTTTTCGTCTCGCTGAAGAGTGGCGAGCAGGTTCAGGATTGCTGCCTGCACCGACACGTCGAGCGCTGACGTAGGTTCGTCACAAACAACGACCCGAGGGTCACCGGCGAAAGCTCGAGCAATCGCCACACGCTGCTTGAGACCGCCAGAGAGCTGACGAGGGCGCATGTCCAGGTGATGACTCGACAAGCGCATGGCCTCGGCGAGTTCCTCGACCCGACGGTCGGCAGCAGCACCCTGGATCTCGGTCAGACTCGTGACCGTACGGGTGAGAATCTTTCGAACAGTCCACGCCCGGTTGAGCGCTGAGTCTGGGTTCTGGAAGACCATCTGAACAGCGCGAATCGACTCGTCAACCCGGTCGATGGCCTTGCCCTTCATGACTCGTCCGTCGAGCGTGATTTCGCCGCCGAGATCGGCGCTGTGTACGCCGAGGAGCGTCTTGGCCAACGTCGACTTGCCTGAGCCGGATTCGCCGACCAAACCAAGCGTTTCACCCTCGGCGAAACCGAGATCGACCGATACGAGAGCCGGGATGTCGACACCCTTCTGGCGGAAAGTCTTCGAAACGCTGTGGAGCTGAATCATGTTGTCGGGTCCGACGACATGCTCCGGGATGTCCGAAGAAGGCTCCTCGATCGAGCTGAGCTGATCGCTGTGATGGCAACGGGTCCAGCGGCCATCACCCAATTCGACGATCGGAGGTGCGTCGGAGCGGCAGATGTCTGTTGCCAAGGGGCAACGATCGACATAGACGCACGTGGGGAGTGACGTGCCGATCGAGGGCATGTTGCCGGGGATCGTCGACAACGCTCGGTCGGTCTTGCGCAATCCCAACCGAGGAATCGCGTTCATCAAGCCAATCGTGTAGGGGTGACGAGGCTCCTCGAAAAGTTCGTCTGAGGATGCCTCCTCGACCATCTTTCCGGCGTACATCACACCGACTCGGTCACACATCGTGCGAATCACGCCCAGGTTGTGGGCGATCAGCAGGACCGCAGCGTTGGTCTCGTGCCGCAACTCACGAACCAGGTCGAGCACCTCGGCTTCCACGGTCGCGTCGAGACCGGTCGTGGGCTCGTCGAGAATCAGCAAACTCGGATCACCGGCGAGGCCCATGGCGATCACGACACGTTGGAGCATGCCGCCAGAGAGCTGATGGGGATAACGATCCATCACCGAACCGGGGGCGGCGATGTGCACTCGCTTCAGCGCCTCGAGCGCCTGGTCTTCCGCTCCACCCTTGTCGGATCCGAGAATGCGAAAACACTCAGCAACCTGCTTGCCGATCTTGAGTGTCGGGTTCAATGCTTGGACCGGATCTTGGTAGACCATGGATGCCTGTGTGGCTCGGAAATTCCTCAGGTCGGAGCTGGACATCGCCGTGATGTCGAGACCGTTCGCCAACACTCGGCCGCCGGTGATCTCGCCGTTGCTCGGCAGATATCGCATGGCGGCATAGGCCGACGTCGATTTGCCGCAGCCAGACTCGCCGACCAGGCCGAATGCCTCGCCGGGGCGGACCTGGAAGGTGACGCCCCGCAGGACCTCGCGAGGAGTTCCGCGCACGATGTAGGCAAGGCGCAGATCCTGAACCGCAAGTGCTGCAGTCTCCGGATCGCCGCGCTGGACGCGGTCACTGTCGTTGGTGATGAGGCTCATGAATTGTAGACCTTCTCGATCGAGTCGGCGATCAGGTTGACAGAGATGACGAGGGACGCAATGGCCAGGGCGGGGAAGATCGAGATCCACCACTGTCCGGACTGGATCAGCGAGTAACCGTTGGCGATGTCGACACCCCAGTCGGCGGCTGACTGATCGCCGGCACCAAGGCCGAGGAACGACAGCGTGGCGACGGTGAAGATGGCGTAGCCAACTCGAACCGTGAACTCGACGATCAACACGTTGGTGATGTTGGGGAAAATCTCCTTCATCATGATGAACCAGCCCGACTCGCCTCGAAGCTTTGCCGACATGACGTAGTCGAGTTGCGCCTCAGAGGTGACTGCGGATCGCACCGTTCGAGCGACCACGGGAGTGAACAGAGCGGCAATCGTCAACACGATGACGATCCGGGAGTTACCGAACACCACCACCACCATGAGGGCGAGGAGAATGACCGGCAACGAGAGAATCGCTTCGATGATCCTGCTGAGGATCTCGTCAACCAGGCCTCGGTAGTAGCCCATGGTCAGTCCGAGAACAGCGCCGGCCAAGACGGCGATCAGCGCCGAAATCGGTGCGTTGATCAGCACGTTGTCGGCGCCGTAGATCACTCGGGCAAAGACATCGTTTCCGATCGTGTCGGTACCGAACCAGGCGTTGGCCCCTGGGCCGGTGCGGGGGATCGTCGAACCGTCAGCCAAACGGATGACTTCGTTCTCGCCCCACTTCGTGAAGAGTCCCGGCACGATCGAGCACAGGACCCAGAAGCTGAGGATCACGGCTCCGATGATGAAGGAAGGAGTGGCGAAGAGCTCTTTGCGCTGCTCTTGCTTGACCGTCTTGCGGTCCTGCGCTGGGGCCATGCTGCCAGAGCTGGCACCTTCGGTCTCGGCGCCGCTGTTGTCGATGTCGGTCATCAGTTCTCTCCTACATCGAGGCGGGCCCGAGGATTCATCCAGGCAATGATCAAGTCAGAGGTGAGCGTGGCAATCATGAAGATCACCGCAACGGCGACGACGCTGGTCTGCAACAAGGGGAAGTCGGGGGCGAGGGCCGCTCTCAGGATCAGATTGCCGAGCCCGGGGTAGTTGAACACCCGCTCGAGGCCAACCAGACCGCCGAACAGGTAGCCCATTTGCGTGCCGGTGACCGCAACCGTTGGCTGCAGCGCATTCTTGAGCACGTGCTTGCGGACAACTTCACTGGTGCTCATGCCCTTCATGTATGCGGTACGGGCGTAGTCGGAATCGAGTGCGGTGACGGCGCCAGCTCGGGTGATGCGAGCGATGTAGCCGAAATACACAAAGAGAATGGCGAGCGCCGGCAACAGGATGTATTCCAGCTGACCAAAGAAGCCAGCGTCGGCCGGTGCGTTCGAGATCGATGGCAACCAACCGAGTTGGACCCCGATGATGAACTGCAGCAGCACGCCCGACACGAAGTCGGGAATTGAGGCGCTGGCCAGACCGAACGACACGATCGAGCGATCGATGATCGTGTCCTTCTTTCTGGCTGCCACGATCCCGCCGACGATCGAAAGCGGCAGCGTGATCATGAGTGCGAGAAAAACCAGCTTGGCTGAGTTCCACAGAGCCGGACGGACGAGATCGATGACCCGGACGCCGGGCTGAGAGAAGGACTCACCGAAGTCAAGCGTGACCACGTCTCGTACAAGTCGAAAGAACTGCGTGGGCAGCGGATCGTCGAGCCCGAGGCTCTCGGTGAGTTGCGCCACTCGCTCTTCGGAAGCGAATGGCCCAGCGAGTTGCTTCGCCGGATCGCTCGGAAACACCCTGGTGAGGGCAAAGACCACCAAAAGAATGATGAAGAGGGTGACGATCGACAGCAACAGCCGTCGAACAATGAACCGAACCATGGGGCGACCTCAGGTGGTGGCGAGCGGAAGAGAAAACACCGGTGGGGCCTGCCGCGAAGCAGGCCCCACCAGATCGTGCAAATTGCTCAGGCGTCCTTGGAGGCGCCGGAGACAATGACGTGGCCGAGGGCCGTGGTCTGCACTCCGCTCACCGTGTCAGCGTGACCGGCGAGGTAGTTGAAGAAGTAGGCGTAGAGCGCCGGAGCATCTTCATGCAGGATCGACTGGATCGAACCAATCGCTTCCTTCTGACCAGCTACATCAACCGAGGTCCGGTAGTCAGACAGCTTCTGATCGAACTCTGGGTTGGCGTAGTTCGAGCCGTTCCACACGCCGCCGCTGCTGAGCGCAGCGCCGAGGAAGATGTCCGGAGTTGGACGATGGCCCCAGTCGACGATGTCGAGATCGGCCGAACCGTCGCACGGCAGGTTGGGGTCGGTCTCAGAAGGTCCGGGGCACCATGAGTCACCGTAGAACGTGGAGTTCGACTGGACGTTGACCTGGAAGTCGAAGCCGGCCTCGGCCGCGTTCTGCTGGATGATCTGAGCGAACTCAGGAATCTCTCCAAGATCGCCACACTCGATGGTGCCGGTGAGATCGGTGATGCCGGAGTCAGCGATGAGCTGCTTGGCCATCTCGATGTCACGTGTGCGCTGCGGTGTTGCGTCAGCATCGAAGAACGGAAGCCCCGAAGTGATCGGGTGATCGTTGGCAATGTCGGCTCGACCAGCGAACAGGGTGTTAACCATCTGTTCACGATCGAAGGTGTAGGCGAGCGCCTGACGGATCTGGGGGTTGTTCCACTTGCCCTGCTGCACGTTGAACGGCACCTGGCGGTGGTTCGACGACGGAGGGGTCAAGACGTTGAACGAATCGTCATTGAGGAGGCCTTCGCCGCCGATGACGCTGAAGTTCTGAATGACGTCGATCTCACGGCTGGACATCGCCGTGACGGCGGTGCCGATGTCGGAGAACCCGCGCAGCTCGATCGTGTCGAGGTTGGTCGAGCCACCCCACCAGTTCTCGTTGCGTGAGTAGGTGGCCACGAAGGTGGTTGGATCGAAGCTGTCGAGCTTCCATGCGCCGGTGCCGTCGGGACGCTCGTCGAGGGTCGTGCCCGTCGAGTAGTCCGCTGGAGTGATGAGGCTCTGGGTGTTGAAGAGCGAAACCAACACGGGGAAGTTGCCATTGGGCTCGAGGAGCGTGATGACGGCCTTGGTCGGATCGGATGCGTCAACGGATCCTTCACCGATCACGCCAGCGAGACCAGCGTTGCCGAATTCGACAGCGCGATCCATCGTGGCCGCAACGTCAGCAGAGGTCAGCGGCTCGCCGCTGCCTTGCCACACAGGGCCGTCACGAAGCTCGAAGGTCCAGACGGAGCCGTCTGCATTCGGGGACCAGCTGGTTGCAAGGGCGGTGGCGGCGATGTTGCCATCGTCACCAAGACCAACCAAGTACTCGAAGCACTGCGAGACAACGTTGTACGTGCCGAGGTCGAGCATCGTCGCCGGGTCGAGACCCGAGTTGGCGTCGCCGAACTGGTTGCCGATGATCAGGTTGCCGCCAACGGTGCCCGTTGCTGCTCCGCTGCCGGTTCCCTCAGTGTCGGTGCCGGCGCCTTCTTCAGCAGCATCGCTACCGCACGCGGCGATGACCGCACCCATGAATGGGGCGCTGAGTCCGACGATCGTTCCCCGCTTGACAAAGTCGCGGCGGTTGATCTTCTTCTGGGCGTAGGACTCGATGAGATCGAGTTCGACCGGGCCGACATTGCGGCGCATGAGATCGAAGCGCTTAAAATCCATACAAGGATTCCCTTCTTCGCTCTTTCGAGCTGATTCACCATTGCGGAATGTCCGCGTTGGGGCATGCAGTCGAGGTCCACGATCAGTCGATCGTGACTCGGTCACCCCTCGGATTCATCGCCCGGAAGCTCGCGAAAACGACATCAGTCGATGTCGGGTCCCCTTTGCGTGCGCTTTCGACCGTAGCAGAACGAGGAGCACCCTTTGACCAAGGTCTTCCACAGCGAGAGACATTCGTCACACAACAGAGCGCTTGCTTCCACGATGCGGAAGAGAGACCCCCGTTCAAGTGGGTTTACGGCCCCTCACGTCCCGATGTCAACCGTGTGTCGAACTGCCTCCATCGAGCGGAATGACGACCCCAGTCACGAATGCACCCGCTCGGCTCGACAGATACAACACGGTGCCAGCGACGTCCTCGGGGGAACCAATGCGGCCTCGAGGCACAGACTTCTCGACCATTTCACGGCTGTCGGGATCATCCAGCATGTACGACATCATCTTTGACTCGAACGGCCCGGGGGCGATCGAGTTGACTGTGATGTGATCCCCAACGACGTTGTGGGCCAGGTGGCGGGCCAACATGTGAATACCAGCCTTCGAGGCCGAGTACGAGAAGTTGTCGCCGAACGGCACGCGAATGCCGTCGATCGAGCCGATCATGATCACACGCGAGGGATCCTCGGCCGTCGCCGACTCACGAAGCTGCGGCAGAAGTGACTGGGTCAGCAAGAAGGGAGCGGCGACATTGATGTTCATGATCTTCTCGAAGCCGACCTCGGGGAACTCGCCGAGAGGAGCGCCCCATGCCGCACCTGCGTTGTTGACGAGAATGTCCAGCTTGTTGCCATCGGCCACGATGCGATCCACCACGGCGGTTCGTCCCTCTTCGGTCGAGAGATCTGAAGGAACCGAGTGGCACGTGCCCAACTCGGACAACTCCTTCGCCATCGCATCGCACGCCTCGGCCTTGCGAGCGGTGATGTAGACAATCGCCCCATTGGAAACAAGCCCTCTCGCGATCATCGCTCCGATGCCGCGCGAGCCGCCGGTGACGATGGCGACCTTGCCCTCGACGGAGAAGAGGTCAGAAACGGGAAGCGGGGAGGTCATGAAGGTTGTCCTGTCGGTTGAGGACCGGTGGTTGCTCCACCGGCAAAGGCTTGGGCATTGAGAAGCCAGCGACGGGCGTGTTCGCCGTTGGTCACGAGCTGGGTGTCGTCGACGTGACGGCGTTGGGTCACCACGAGACAGAAGTCCTCGGCTGGCCCGGTGACGCGGTCGGGCAATTCCTGATCTCCCCACATCCAAGCGTCACCACCCTCCGGCGGCTCGAGCGACACCGCGACATCGATGGGCAGCGGGTCTTCGCGGCGCACGATGAACGACCACTTCTGGGTGATGACACCGAGTTGTGCGATGTGGATGAGCCGGTTGCTGGGGGAGCGCTCGACACCAGCGGTGTCGGCAATGTCCTGCCCGTGAGCCCACGCCTCCATGAGGCGGGCGGTCAGGAACGACTTGGCCCCCATCGAGGGCCCGTACCACTCGACTCGTTGCTTCTCCCCGAGCGTGGCAGCAGCAGCGGCGAGGTCGGCCCGGGCAGAACGCCACGAAGCCAACAACTCATCGTCAGACATCGAGCGATACGCACCGAGGGTGGCCTCATCTGAATCGTCGCCAGCGATCGTCGAGAGCATCTCCTTGCGATGGGCAACAAACGCTTCCTCGTCATTGATGGCGAGGGCTGCTGTCTTGTCGAAAAACGCAAGGTGAGCGATCTGGTCAGCGATCGACCATCGTGGACTGGGCGTAGCCAGAGCAAGCGCGCCGGGATCGAGAGACGAAACAATCGAGTCGAGGTCGTCCTGTTCTGCAATGAGGTCGCGGGTGAGATCAGCCAGGCTCATGGCCGACTTGCTAGCACAGTCAGCTGCTCCGCTCACAGCTCGCTCGGCAGGTCAGGCTTGGGCGATCGCCCGACGAATCCGTTTGACGCTGACCGGCCCATCGGTGCCCAAGTTCTGGGCGAAGACGCTGACCCTGAGTTCCTCCAGCTGCCATGTCAGCTCCGCCCGAGAACGAACGGGCGCAGCGGCGATCTCGCCAGCCAAGGCAGCGATGTCGACCATCAGTTGTCGATCACGTCTGGCGTCGGCTTGCAACCGCTCCATCCGCACCTCGATGCCCTCGAGGTATCGGTCCACATGCTCGAGCCGCTGGAAGCCGGCGGTCATGAGCGAGCCGGGTCCATGGAGCCGCTCGAGCTGTTCACCAATGTCGGCAACGGCTGCTGCTGCACCCTGGCTCCACTCGTCCTGCAACGCCCCCTCGATCGTTGCAACTCGCCGCAACATGCCAATGGCCAAGTCGGTGACCGTGGGCAGGAGCTCAGGGAGCTGACGAACAGCCCATGCGTCCAGAGCCCGAAAACGAGCCGCCGTTCGAGGAGGTCCACCAGCAGAGCGCAGCACCTCATCGAGCGCCGTGGTGATGATGTCATCGACCCAAGCCTCGATGCTCTCGTAGGCGCCGACAGCAAGCGTCAGCCGGTCATGATTGCTGAGTCGGTCGGTGATGCCGCGTTGGTTGATCGTCAACCCCAGTTCGAGCAGGCGCCGTGCCCCGAACCAGTCAGCGCTGCGCTGTTCTGCCTCGGATGCCAGCAAGCGAACAGCGACCGCTGTGCCTGTTCCCTCTCGTCGCTCGTCGACCAAGGCCGGGAACGCAACGATCGAGTGCCCGCCGTCGACTCGCTGCACCGACTCGGGAAGTGCGCCGTCTGGCAGCTCTGGCCAATCGATCAGTCCATCGACTTCGAGGGGGTGGCGCTCGGTTCTCAGCGACGACCGCGCCCGTGCGTCGAGCCTGGCCTGGAGCCGGGCCAGATCCTTTCCGGCAGCGAGCATCTCACCGTCGGTGCCGAGTACGCGAAAGGTCGGCCGAAGGTGACCGGGGATCGAGGTCTGGTCGATCGTGATCATCGACGTCTCGATGCCGGATCGCAGCGCCAGATGCTCTGCGATCGCGTCGACGACGGGGAGATCGTCTGGAACGAGTTCGGCGGCCAGGCGCTTCGACGTCTCGGCGATGGGGATGAACTCTTTACGGACCAACTTCGGCAGAGCTCGAAGAAGCCCATCGAACAGGCCTGGCCGAAGCCCTGGCACCGTCCAGGTGAACGGCGCAGCATCGAGATCAGCCAGCGCTGCGACGGGGACATCGATGGTGACGCCGTCGATCGGGCTGGTGGCGTCGAACTCGTAGTGGAGGTCGAGGTCCCATCCACCGATCGACCACTGATCGGGGAACCCGGCGAGATCGAGTTCATCGTGCCCCGGCAACAGATGCTGCATGGTCAGAGCAATGGCGTCAGGGGCCTCATCACGGTGTCGGCGCCACCACGAGTTGAAGCGCTTGAGCGAGGTGATGTCTTCGGGCAACCGCTCGTTGTAGAAGTCGAAGATGGCGTCGTGCCCAGCGACGAGATCGGTTCGGCGGGCTCGCGCTTCGATCCCATTTGCCTGTTCGATCATGGCGTCGTTGCCCTGGATCACATCGAGAGCCCGGAAACGTTCGACGTTGACCGTCACCTCATCGGGCCACATCGGATCGACCAAGGCGTTCTGGATCAGCATCTCCCTGGCCAGTTCGGGGTTCACCCGGTCGAGCAGGATCCTTCGTCCGGCCACGACGGGCAGGCCGAGCATGGTGGCTCGTTCGATGACAAACGCTGCACCTTGCTCGGGGTCCCATTGGGCGCCGGTGTAGTTCCAGCGCATGAGGTGCGATCCGATCGACTCCAACCAACGGGGGTCGACCGCTGCCACCGTTCGCGCCCGGAGCTGATCGGTCTCGACCAGCTCGGCGGCCATGACCCACTTCGGCGCGGTCTTCGCCACACCAGAGCCGGGAGCCAGGATGAAGTCCATGTTGCGAGGGCCGACGTAGGTCGCACGGGGCGGCCGTCCCTTGCCCTTGCCTTGCTTCTTTGCGCCCTTCTTCGGCGCGTCGTCGGTCTTCTTGGTGCCCACCTGGGACAAGAACCCGCTGAGAAGCGCTCGATGCACTGCCTCTTGCGGCACCTTGTCGATCTCGATCGGCCGGTTCGACGTCTCGAGGCGCAGCTGTTTCGCCACCCGTCGCAGCTGACGGTGCACGTCCTGCCATTCCCGAATGCGCATGTAATGCAGGAACTCGCTGCGACACATCCGGCGGAACTGATTGCCCGAGCGCTCAGCTCGTTCGGTCTCGAGAAAGCGCCACAAGTTCAGCATGGCAAAGAAGTCAGAACGGTCGTCGGCGAAGCGGGCGTGCAACTGCTGCGCCGCCTCCCGATTCTCCATCGGCCGCTCGCGCACGTCCTGCACAGACAGCGCGGCAGCGATGATGAGCACCTCGTCGACACAACCCTCATCGCCAGAAGCAATGATCATGCGAGCAAGACGAGGGTCGACCGGCAGGCGAGCCAGCTCGCGCCCCATCGAGGTCAGCCACTTCTTGGTGCCGAACCGATCAGGATCGACTGCATTGAGCTCTTCGAGGACGGCAATGCCATCAGCGATGTTGCGCTTGTCCGGCGGCTCGACGAAGGGGAACGCCTCGATGTCACCAAGACCGAGGCTCGCCATCGACAAGATGACCGATGCCAGGTTGGTGCGAGTGATCTCGGGCTCGGTGAATTCGGGCCTGGCGTCGAAGTCATCCTCGGCGTAGAGCCGAATGCACACACCAGGGGCGACGCGCCCACAACGGCCCGCTCGCTGATTCGCCGATGCCTGCGACACCTTCTCGATCGGGAGTCGTTGGACCTTGGTTCGAGCGCTGTAGCGAGAGATCCGCGCCAGTCCAGGATCGATCACGCTGCGGATACCCGGCACCGTGAGCGACGTCTCGGCCACATTGGTCGCCAGCACGACGCGCCGCTTGGGGTGGGAACGGAACACCCTCTGCTGCTCAGCTGAACTGAGCCTTGCGTAGAGGGGGAAGACGTCGGCATTCGCCAACTTCGCGGCCTCGAGCGCATCGGTTGCATCGCGAATGTCTCGCTCGCCGCTGCAGAACACCAACACGTCGCCGTCGGTGGTTCGCCACAGTTCTTTGACCGCATCGACGATTGCGTCGGGCAGCGTGGAGTCCTCGAACGGCCGGTACTGGACGTCGACCGGGTAGGTGCGCCCGGAGACCTCGACGATCGGAGCGTCGTCGAAGTGCTCGGAGAACCGAGTTGTATCGATCGTGGCCGAGGTGATGATCAGCTTGAGATCCGGGCGCTTGGGAAGAAGCTGCTTGAGGTATCCAAGAAGAAAGTCGATGTTGAGCGACCGTTCGTGCGCTTCGTCGATCAACAGCACTGAGTACGCGCTGAGCATCCGATCCCGCTGGATCTCGGCCAGCAGAATGCCATCGGTCATCACCTTGATCTCGGTCGACTCCTTGACCCGATCGTCGAAGCGAATCGCATAACCGACGCGATCACCCAGTGAAGTGCCGAGTTCCTCGGCGATTCGCTCGGCGACGGTTCGTGCCGCAATCCGTCGTGGTTGCGTGTGACCGATCCGTCCGTTCGCGGCAAGACCCAACTCGAGGCACAGCTGGGGGAGTTGTGTGCTCTTGCCCGAACCAGTTTCACCAGCAACAACGACGACCTGGTTGTCGGTGATCAGCTGTTTCAGTTCGTCAGCGCGCTCCCAGATGGGGAGCTGCCTGGCCTGGGCCTTGGCCGCTGTTGATGCAGACGCGGGGGCTGGCGAGTCTTCAACCTGCGAGTCGGGCTGATCAGACAACGGCAATGCCGCCAGCGAGGAGCGCCTCGACAGCTCGGTCGCCGTCGCCGGGGTCGAGGTCGACGGCTCTGGTGGCGTCTCGGATCACGGTGACCTCGTAGCCGTTGGCGTGAGCGTCTTCGGCCGTTGCTTTGACACACACGTCGAGAGCGATCCCGACGATCACGGTCGAGGTAGCTCCCGCATCTCGCAGCAGCCGATCGAGTTCGGTGGCTGTGGTCTCGTCGCTCAGTGGGTCCTTCACGGTGAACCCCGAGTAGCCATCTTCTCCGTCGACGCCTTTGCGCACGACGGGGCCGGACACGATCAGGTCGGGGTGGAGCGCGGCTCCCCATGTGTCACGAACGCAGTGCCGAGGCCACACGCCACCGTCGTCGATGAAGTGAGGGGTCTCCTCTGGATGCCAGTCTTGGGTGAGGACCACGGGCGAGCCGGCGGCGACCGCAGCAGCAGCCAGCGCGTTGATCAGCGGAAGGATCTCATCGCCGCCGGCGACGTAGAGCGAGCCCCGCGGATCGGCAAAGTCGTTCTGCACATCGACGATGACCAGGGCCACGGTGGGATCGAACGTGGGCGGGACTGCTTCAACCATTCCGAGAGTCTGCCGTCATCTGCTGCCAGAATGCCCACCGTGGAGTCAACCCAACATCGTTCCAAGGCCGACCGTTCACTGACCGAGGGTGTTCTCTTCACCGATCAGTACCAGCTGACGATGTCTCAGGCGTACTTCCGTCGAGGGCTCCATGAACGGCCTGCGCTGTTCGAGCACTTTTTCCGTCGTTGCCCGAACTACGGCAGTCATCAAGCTGGCTATTGCATCGCTGCAGGAATGGAGTGGCTTCTCGACTGGATGGAATCGTCACGTTTCGGAGACGAGGAGATAGCTGTCCTCGCTGCGCAGCGCAGTCCAGCGGGTTTGCCCGTGTTCGACGACGACTTCCTCGCATGGCTTCGGGCGAATGGCACGTTCGAAGGCATCTCGCTTCGAGCCGTCCCAGAGGGCCGAGTCGTCCACGCCAATGCCCCCGTGGTGATGATCGATGGCCCGCTGGTGATGGCTCAGATTCTCGAGACCTCGCTGCTCAATCACCTGAACTTCCAGACGCTGATCGCCACCAAGGCATCCCGACTCGCTGAGGCGTCGAGGGGACAACCCGTGCTCGAGTTCGGCCTTCGACGGTCGGCCCACTTCGGCGCCAATGCTGCTGGACGAGCCGCGCTGATCGGCGGTGCTGCTGCTTCATCGAACGTCGGCTTGTCCCACGCCATGGGAATCGAGCCTCGAGGAACCCACGCCCACTCGCTCGTCCAAGCATTCCTCGCCCTTGGCGAAGGCGAGATCGGAGCGTTCCGGGCCTACGCCGAGACCTACCCAGATGATTGCCTTCTGCTCGTCGACACCATCGACACCCTCGGCAGCGGCATCCCGAATGCGATCACGGTTTTCGACGAATTGCGTTCGAAGGGCCACGAGCCCGTTGGCATTCGCCTCGACAGCGGTGATCTCGCGTATCTCGCAATCCTCGCGGGAAAGATGCTGGCCGAGGCCGGCTTCCCCGAAACCCGGATCGTGTTGTCATCAGGTCTCGACGAGCTCGCCATCTTCCAGATCCTGGCCCAGATCGATCTCGAGGCACCGCGCTACGGCATGGACCCGAAGCAACTGATCTCTCGCCTCGTGATGGGTGCCGGCTCCAAACTGAGCGCATCGCAGGGCCAGGCCTATCTCGATGGCGTGTACAAGCTCGTCGCCATCAGCGACGGCGAAACGCTCCAACCTGCGATCAAGGTCTCAGACACACCGGCGAAGACCGCCAACCCCGGCGACAAAGATCTGTACCGGATCTACGACAGTCGAGGCCTGTCGACCGCCGACCTGATGACGGTGCGCAACGAAGTCGTACCGGCAAGGAGCGACGACATCGAACTGCGCCACCCGGTCGAGGCAGGCACCACTCGAAGGCTCGCTGCCACCTCCATCTCCTCGGTCGAGCCGCTGCTCGAGGCCGTCGTCGACCAGGGTCGACGACTCGAAGACCCCGTACCACTCGACCAATTACGGGCTCGGCGACTTCGAGATCTCGAGCGCCTCGACCCCGGTGTTCTGCGCCTCGTGAATCCTCACCGCTATCACGTCTCCCTCAGCGCTGAGCTGTGGAACCTCAAACAGGACCTCGTCGCACAACTGCGTTGATCGTTGCGTCGCTCTCAGGTCAACGCCTCAGCTGTCGTTGGACACTTCCGGACCGAGGGTCCGACATCCACTGAATCGAGCCCGATGCCCGCCTCCCCATCTTTGATCGTTGTCGGCCTTCCCAGAACCGGGAGTTCGTTTGACCGAGGCCAAGGTTCTCGGCGAGCCCCCGGTCGAGGTGATCCGGTTCGAAGACCTCATCGCCGACCCCGATGCGGTGGCTGGCCGACTTGCAGACTTCTTCGAGACCCAACAGACCCACTCCGCCGTCGACGAGTCCCACAACACATCGCGTCAATCGGGTCCAAAACGCAAACTGACCAATGCTGAGGTTTGGATCTGCGAGCGCATCGCTGGAGCGGAGATGACCGCTGCTGGTTGTGACCTTCGCTCGGTGAAGCCGAAACTCAGCGACATCCCAGAGATCGCCAAAGTGACGAGGGACTTTTTTTCTTTCAGTTCAGCCGCTCGCTTCGAGACCCCGAGACGCGCCAGTCGGTTCGCACTGTCGGCCAAAACCTGGTTGGCGACCAAGCTCGACCGACGCCCGCCAACCGCTGAACAACTCTGGGGTGAAGGGCACTTCGACGTGTCGGTGTTCCACGCCCTGACCTTCGACGCCGAACGAGCTCATCTCGACTCACTCCTCGAATGGGTTCAGACCAAGGCGGAGCACGGCTACAACGCCATCACCTGGTCAACTGAACTCGGCGGCCTCGGCCTCAGCCGCGCCCACGCCCGAGCATTCGGCCGGTTGGAACGCCAGTTCGTCACGCCCGGCATCCACGAGTCGGTCTCGGTGACTCGCACGCTGGTCGCCCCAACCGTTGACGTCTACGGAACCGACGAGCAGAAGCAGCGATGGATCCCACCGTTCATCAGCGGCGACGTCCTGTGCTGCCAACTCTTCAGCGAGCCAGGAGCAGGCTCCGATCTCGCCGGTCTGGGCACGACCGCTGTTCGCGACGGCGACGAGTGGATCGTGAACGGCCAGAAGGTCTGGTCATCAGGCGCCCAGTTCTCGCAGTTCGGCGAGCTCATCGCTCGCTCCGACCCCGATGCGGTGAAGCACAAAGGCATGACGGCATTCATCATTCCGATGGATCTGCCCGGTATCGAGGTTCGGCCGATCCCGCAGATGAGCGGTGGCTCATCGTTCTGCGAGGTGTTCTTCAGCGACGTCCGCGTGGCGGACAACATGCGCCTTGGCGAGGAGGGGAACGGCTGGAAGGTCGCGCTCACCACGCTCGGGTTCGAACGCGATCACTCCGAGGGCGAGGGAGGCCTTGCCTCGGGTGGCACATGGAGCAAGGTGCTGGCAACAGCGCGGGCCATGGGCGTAGCCGATGACCCCGTCATTCGCGACAGCCTCGCTTCGCTCTACATCCACGGTCGAGTGGAATCTTTGACCAATCGTCGGGCAGCCGATCTGGCGAAGTCAGGCACACCAGGTCCAGAAGGCTCGCTCGGCAAGCTGCTGTGGACCGAAGGCATGTATCTGATGACCGAGGTGGTCAGCACGATTCTCGGCCCCCGACTCGTGGCCGACACCGGTGCGTGGGGAACGTTTGCGTGGGGCGAGCACGTCCTCGGCGCCCCCGGCTATCGCATCGCTGGTGGCTCTGACGAGATCCAGCGCAACATCATCGGCGAGCGAGTCCTCGGCTTACCCCGCGAACCCAAAGCCGACACCGGCCCCTGGAAGCACATTTTGCGCTGATCATTCGTTCTGCGCTGGGCAGGCCAACTCAGCAAATTGGTTCGTTCGGCTCAATACCGGGATCGTTCGTGCCGTATCAGTCTCAATGCCGTCCAATCCGATCGACATCGCTCATCTGCTTCGACGATCCAGATTTGCTGCCCTTCCTTCCGAGATCGCTGCACTATCCGGCCTCGACTGGGCAGACGCGGTCGAGGAGGTGCTCGACACCTCGGCTGCGGTCCCACACAACGTGGGAACGCCGAACATGGACCCCGACCGTGGCAGCTACGCACGCTTCACCGACATGGTCCACTTCTGGCTCGACCGAGCGGCAAGCTCGGACGCCGCCATCGTCGAGAAGATGACGCTGTTCTGGCACGGTCACTTCTGCACATCGCTCGACAAGACCTTCGACCACCTCGCACTGTTCGAACAGAACCAACTGTTCCGAACAGCAGGCATGGGCAGCTTCTTGCATCTGACCCACAACGTGTCTCTGCAACCAGCGATGATCGCCTACCTCGACAACGACCGAAACGTGTTGGGGTCGCCGAACGAGAACTTCGCCAGGGAACTGATGGAACTCTTCACGTTGGGCGTGAACGAGTACAGCGAGCAAGACGTCGTCGAATCGGCACGAGCATGGACAGGTCACGGGCTCGACGACAACGACCGCTACTTCTTCGATGGCAGCGAACACGACGCTGGCTCCAAGACCTTCTTCGGCCAGACCGGCAACTACCGGGGCCCCGACATCATCAATCTCATCTTCAACCAGAAGGGCATGCGCGTCTCGCAATTCATGGCCGAAAAGCTGTGGTCGTTCTTCGCCTACCCGAACCCGTCGGCTGCGATCATCAACGAGATCGCCGCTGCCTTTCGGGCTGAATGGAACACCACCGCAGCCCTACGCGCGATCTTCAACCATCCGGCGTTCCGATCAGAGCAAGCCAAGCAAGGTCTGGTCCGGAGCCCGATCGAGTTCGCCGTTGCGGCAATGAAGCACACCGGTCTGCGTTGTGCCGACACAAACCCGCAGTGGAGCCTGGGAGGAATGGGTCAGACCCCTTTCCGACCCCCGAACGTTGCTGGCTGGAAGCAGAACGAATACTGGGTGTCTTCCTCAGCGGTGTGGGCGAAGTCGAATTTCGCGAGTGGTATGCGTTGGAACCAGTACTCGGCCGGTGTCCTCGACTACATCGATGATCGCGATGACGACTGGAAACATGTGGTTCCCGTCGCGGTATCGGTGCAGGCCGCGCTCGATCACTACGGCATCAGTGATCCATCACCGGCGACGCGAGCAGCACTCGAACAGTTCGTCACCGCTGAACGAGCAACCACGGTCTGGGCTGAACGCGCCGGCCTGCTCTTCCTTCCCTTGCTCACTCCCGATTTCCAGATGGGCTGATGATGAACCGATTCGATCCCACCACCGCTGAAGTCCACGCCGCACTCTCGGTGCCGGACATGGGCCAACACCAGTTGACCCGTCGCTACTTCCTCCAAGCAGCAGCTGCAGCTGGCGGAGCCACGATGCTCGGCGGCGCCTTCGCTGACATGGCCGGAGCCGCCACCCCATTGGCTGCTGGTCAAGGCGTTGTGGTCATTGTGTGGATGGAAGGCGGCAACGACGGGCTAAACACCGTTGTTCCAATCGACAACGGCACCTACTACGACCTTCGAGGATCAACCGCCATCCAGCCCGGCAGCGCGCTCGGCATCGGCAACGGACGCGGGCTCCACCCCGAGCTCGGCTACGTCCAGAACCTCTTCCAGCAGGGCCAGGTCGCCGTCGTCGACGGTGTTGGTGACCCCGACAACGATCTCAGCCACTTCGAGTCGACCGCTCGTTGGATGGATGGCCGGAACCAGTCTGGGGTGCACACTTCTGGTTGGATCGGCCGCTACCTCGACGGACTACCAGGCAACGATCCGTTCCACGGCGTTCACATCGGCCGGACCATTCCTCTGCAGATGCAGGGCCGCCGTCGCAATGCCACGGGCGTCCCCGTCGACCCGAGCGGTATTTTCGATCCCGCCAGCGCCAACGATGTGCAGCAGCGCCAGATGGCGGCGCTCGATGCGATGGCAGCAGGCTCGACCGGACTCGGGCCCCTCGGCGACATACTCGCCGAGGCTGGTCGGTCGTCCCTCGCAGTTGCAAGCAGGCTCGCCCCTGCCTACGCCGCTTCACTTCCCGACGAGAACCTGGCCCCGGACATGGTGCTGGCCGCCCGCCTGATCAACGCCAATCTCGGACTACGCGTCATCAACATCGGCTACGGCGACTTCGATGGTCACGCTGGCCATCCCGCCATGCACGCCGACCGCATGCGCGAGTTCAACGCTGGCCTTCAAGCGTTCCACGCTGCCCTCGACAGCCGCTTCGCCAACCAGACCATGGTGCTCACCGTGTCAGAGTTCGGTCGTCGACCGAAGGCGAACAACTCCTCGGGAACCGACCACGGTTCGGCGAGCTCGATGATGGCCATCGGCCCGTCGGTGGTCGGCGGCTTCCACGGCGCGTTCCCGTCGCTCACTCAGCTCGACAATCGTCAGAACCAGATCCCCGAAGTCGACTTTCGATCGGTGTACGCGAACGTGCTCGACACCTGGCTCGGAGGCGACTCCAACGAGATCCTGGGCGGCGACTATCGCGGTCTCGCCCTGCTCGGAACCCCCGGCTCGAGCACGAGCGGCTCCGGTGGCGCAATTCCCGTGGCAAGTGTGCGTCCCCAGGTCATGCGGCTCTACATGGCGTACTTCTTGCGGATGCCAGACACCGGGGGCCTCGAGCACTGGCTTGCGAGCGCTCGTTCTGGTGTTCCTCTCGCCACCATCTCGCAAGCGTTCTCCGAGTCCGCCGAGTTCTCCGATCGCTACGGCCAGCTCAGCAACGGCGGCTTCGTCGACCAGGTGTACTCCAACGTGCTCCGTCGTGAGCCCGACGCTGGTGGACGAGCCTTCTGGGTCGAGCGCTTGACCAGCGGAACGACGCGAGGAGAGATGATGATCGGCTTCTCAGAGTCAGACGAGTTCGTCAAGGCATCTGCAGACGACCTCTACGACTTCGACATCAACGGCCCGATCGCCCGGCTCTACCAGGCTTACTTCCTTCGCTCACCCGACGCCGGTGGGCTCGAGTTCTGGAACTCGCAAGACATCCCGCTCGACTCGATCAGCGAAGCGTTCGCTGCATCCGACGAGTTCGCGACGCTCTACGGCACGTTGTCGAACCAAGCATTCGTGGAGCAGGTCTATGCAAACATCATGGATCGTGCGCCCGATGAGGGCGGTCGAACCTTCTGGACTGCTGAGCTCTACGCCGGACGGCGTCGAGGGTCGGTCATGCTGAACTTCAGCGAGAGCCCGGAATACATCCGTCGCTTCCGCACCCTGTGATCTCGAAGCTGACGAACTCCCCCCCACGAGCAGCAACTTGGTGACGATTTCTTCACCAACTGAAGGAATCGTCACCAAGTTCGCGCCAGGGTGCGTCAAGGAGCAGTGCCGAGACGGCGCCAGACATCGACGTCGCAGAAGTCTTCGATCATTCCGTAGGGATACGGCGGTAGCCCGAGGGCGGTCGACCTCGGCAGCGACGGCGGTGAGCACATCGATGATGCGCCACGTCCGGTCGTTGTTCCTTGTGTCGTACGCTTCGACGCCCCGAGTTGGATCATCTCCGAGTCGCGTCGCTCCAGTCGGCTTGGCATCACGCTGGTACTTGGCGGCCAACCAACCACCTCCGAGCGGCGACCACGGAGTGATCGCTAGCCCGGCGGACAGACAACAGGGCAGTACTTCGAGTTCGATGCCTCGATCGAGCAAGTTGTACTGCGGCTGGACGGCGACCGGTGAGACGTAACCACCGAGCCGTGCCGTGGTGATGACCTCCTGCAGCTGCCATCCGGTCATGTTCGACCATGCGATGTTGTGAAGCTTGCCTACTCTCACCAAAGACGACAGTGTGTCGAGCGTTTCCTCGACGGGTGTCTCGTTGTCCCAGCCGTGCACGAAGTACACGTCGATCGCGTCCAGGCCGAGGCGACTCAGACTGGCATCAACCGAGCGCGTCAGGCTGCGCCGAGATGCCCCCGCTGAGCCGGCCGGGGGAGCGAACCGGCCCTTGGTCGCAACGATGAGATCATCAACGCCGCCACGATCTGCAGCCCAGCGCCCAATGATGCGCTCGGACTCACCGTCGCCGTAGACGTCAGCGGTATCGATGAAGGTGCCGCCGGCCTCGACAAAGGTGTCGAGCTGCCGCCTCGCGTCGGCCTCGGCGGTCTCGACCCCGAAGGTCATGCAGCCGAGCGCCATACGGGAGACCGCTGGTCCACCCGCTCCAAGTGCTGCGGTAGCCAGTGTTGCGGTCGCCATGTTCGTTTCGTTCATGGATGCATCGAACAACCTGGAGTGCGGTCCAGGTCAAGGACAAATCTCACGCTCGCCCGGACAATGCTGCGCCATTCAGATTCCGGGTCGATCTGCCGATGGATACCGCAATGACCCGCCGTGTGCGTTTCGAGTACTCAGAGAACTTCAACCCGCAGTGGCACCCACTGCTGCCCGAACTCGCGTGCGTTGCGAACTCGGTGTCGATGATGATGCCGCATGCGGAGCCGTACGTGGCCAAGTCGGTTCGGGCGACCCTCCAGCACCTCGATGAGGCCACGGCCACGCAAGCTCGCCTCTTCGTCTCCGAGGAACTGCAGCACCATGTCGAGCACCAGAAGTTCAACACTGCAGTGCTTGCCGATCAGCCGAGCCTGGCTCGACTCGATCGCCTCATGGCCTGGACGTTCAAAAAGCTGTCCAGTCGATCGATGGAGTTCAACGCCGGCTTCGCCGCTGGGTTCGAAACCATTGCCTACTCGGTCGCTCGTTGGGTCGAGAGCCGCCTCGGCGAACTCTTCCATGGCGCTGATGACGAAGCGGCTTCTCTCTTCCTATGGCATCTCGCCGAGGAGGTCGGCCACAAGACCGTGGCCTTCGACGCCTTCCACCAGGTGTCGGGTAAGCGACGGACATACCTCGCCGCGATGGTCACCGCCATGGTGCTACTGGGCTTCTTCGCCGCTGCGGGCACCGCTTCGATGCTGTGGCGACAGGGTCGCTTCTTCCGACCGATCGCCCACTGGCGCATGCTGAAGTGGACGATCAGTTTCGTGTTCGAACTGCTACCAGCCATGGCGGTGTCGGCTCTTCCGAGCCACCATCCGTCGAACCTCGTGGACCCTTCCTTCTACGAGCAATGGCTCCGCAACTTCGATGCCGACGATGGCACGCTTCCCGTGTGGTCGTCAGACCTCGGCCTGGACCTCGTTCTGGCCGATCCCGTCTCGGTCTGATCACGCGACCACGGTCGCTCAACCAAGGCAGCCCTAGCCCGCAGCAGGAATCTCTGCTGCCCCGACCGCTGCGGAAACCTCGACGGGAACGCCGTTGAGAGCGATGTTCCCGCTGAGTTCATCCCGGAAGTACTCGTCGGTGAGGATGTTCGTGTTCACGCCGTCGTAGGCCGTTGCCACTGCCAGCTTCACTCCCGGCATGTTCTGACCGAATCCGTGAGGGATGCTCACCACGCCGGGACGGATGCCATCAGTGATCTCGACTGCGACATCGACGGTGCCGACTCGCGACGTCACGGTTGCCATTGCCCCGTCGACGATGCTGCGAGCAGCGGCGTCATCGGGGTGGATCTGCAGCGTGCAGCGGTTCTTGCCCTTGGTGAGCACTTTGATGTTGTGCATCCACGAATTGTTCGAACGCACGTGGCGACGCCCGACGAGGACCATCGAATTGTCCCAATCGCGATCGAGAGACGTGACGAGGCGGGCGAAGTCTTCGACCAGCTTCGGTGGGGTCAGATCGATCGTGCCGGTCGGGGTGCGCACGTTCGCCGGCACTCGACCGGCCTCGAGTTCGCCGAGGTCGACACCGTGCGGATTGGCTTCGAGCACTGACAACGTGAGCCCGTCGGGATCGGTGCCGAAGCCGTCGCCGTAGGGTCCGGTCCGCAACATGATGTCGAGCAGACGCTCGGGGCCGACTCGGTCAGCCAACATCTCGAGCAGTTCGGCGGCATCGCGGCCATACACGTTGCCGTGCTCGTCTCGGACTGCTGCACCGATCATGGCCTTGGCGACCTCGAGATCCATGGCATCGGTGTCGGCATTGAACCCGCCACCGGCCACGAGGCCGGCGAGACGGAGCATGATCGTGCCCTCGTCCATCTGCGTGTCGTCGAGAGGGAAGACGGCGGGGGAGTAGTTGGCCACGTTGTGCACCGAGAAGTTCACGAAGGCCAAGTCGAAGTGACTCTTCTGCAAAGCGGTCGGCGGCGGCAGGATCACGTCGGCGTGCCGAGTGGTCTCGTTGATGTAGGGATCGACACAGACCACGAAGTCGAGCGAGCCGATCGCGGCATCGATGCGAGCAGTGTTGGGGTTTGAGCTGACGGGGTTGCCACCGACGGTGATGAGGGCCCGCACCTGGCCTTCGCCCTCGGTTTCGATTTCTTCAGGAAGAGCGGTGACCGGGAACTCGCCGAGAGATTCAGGAGAACCGCTGACCCTCGAATGGACTCGTCCCATCTTGAAACCACGCCCGGATCCTGGCGCACCCTTGGTCGATGGTTGACCAGTGGCACCCTTGGCGAACATCGCACCGCCCACGGTGTCCAGATTCCCCGAGCAGATGTTGACCACATCGACCAACCAAGAGGCGAGAGTGCCGAACTCCTGCGTGCAGGTGCCGATACGCCCGTACACCACGGCCTTGTCGTTGTTGACCAGGGCACGGGCGAGTTCTCGGATGGTTTCGGCCTCGATGCCGCACACGGTTGCTGCGGTATCGGCATCGAACCGCTCGACGAGTGGAGCCAGGTCTTCCCAGCCAGAAACATGGTCGGTCAGGTGTCCAGCGTCAGCGATGCCCTCATCGAACATCACGTTGACCAGCGCTGCCAGGAGGTGGGCGTCGGTGCCCGGGCGAATGGCGATGTGCTGGTCAGCCTTTTCTACGGTCTCGCTTCGGCGAGGGTCGACAACGACGACCTTGCCTCCACGTTCCTGGATGCGTTCGAGGCGCCCAGGGAAGTCAGGGGCAGTACACAGCGAGCCGTTGGACGCATAGGGGTTGGCGCCCAACAACAGGATGAAATCGGTGCGGTCGAGATCGGGGACGGGCACGGTGACCGAGCCGAACATCATGGCGGTCGAGATCTCTTTCGGCCGCTGATCAACCGTCGACGCCGAGAAGCGGTTGCGGCTTCCGAGGCCGAGGAGAACCGAACGGTTGTACAGCAGCAGCGAGAGCGAGTGCGCACCCGGATTGCCGAGATACACCGCCACCGCATCACGACCGTGCTCGGCAATGAGAGGCATCAGCCCTGCATCGATGGTGGCGAAGGCCTCGTCCCACGTGACCGGCACGAATTCGCCATCGCGCTTCACCATGGGCTGCCGCAACCAGTCGGGATCATTGTGGAGATGACCGAGCGTGGTGCCCTTCGGGCAGATGAAACCGGCCGAGAAGACATCGTCTTTGTCGCCTCGGGTGACCTTCACTTCATTCTTCGGGGTGATGGTGAGTTCGAGACCGCAGGTCGCCTCGCAGAGAGGGCAGGTGCGAATGGCGGTTCGGGTCTCTTGCTGATCGAGCAACGTCATGGCTCGATCCTGGCACGGCGTTGGGCTAGCGTCGAACCATGACCGACGTCACTGACAATCCGGAAGCCACCTTCACCCCGTTGACACACTTCAAGACGTTTGAAGAGTCGACAGCCGAAGACTGGGCGATCATCGCCCCGATGCTTGCCCACACCCAGGCGCTGGTAGCAGACAAGGTCATCGAGCAGCTCCAGTATCTCGAGCACGACCACGGCGGTTTCCCGGTCAATCGACTCGAGCACAGCCTGCAGACCGCCACCCGCGCTGAGCGCGATGGTCGCGACGACGAATACATCGTGTGTGCGCTTCTCCACGACATTGGCGACAACTTCGCTCCGTACAACCACCCCGACATCGCCGCTGCCATGGTGAAGACGCACGTGTCCGAGGCCAATCACTGGATGGTCGAGCACCACGGCATCTTCCAGGGCGAGTACTTCTGGCATCACGTCGGCATGAACAAAGACACCCACCTCAAGTACGTCGACAGCCCGTATTACGACTACACCCGCGAGTTCTGCGCCAAGTACGACCAGACCGCGTTCGACAGCGACTACAAGAGCAATCCCCTCGAGCACTACGAGCCCCTGCTCCGAGAGTTCTTCGCCCCCAAGTAGTCCTCGCAACGGTTGGAACGCTGGCCCTGCTACATTGTGGTCTGGCGTTATCTCCCCGGATGTATGACTGCACGGTTTGCCCCGCTCGCACATCCTCCGGCCGACATCGCCTCCCGCACAGCTCGGCCTCGTTGATTGACGAACACCGGCCCGCTGTTGACGCCGTGAGCGGAGCGCTTTGTCGATCGAAACCAAACAGCAGACTGGCCTGCCATCGAGCAGCCTTGCCGCCTTCCTCGGTGCTGGTGTCCCCGATGGCTTCGACGCCACCGTGCAGCGTCATCTCGACGGCGCCATGCGGCCCACCGACCTCGAAGTCCTCGAAGCCCATCGCAGTGCGTGGATACGCCTGCTACTGCGATCGCTCGACGACATCGACATCACCATCTCTGACCTTCAGCACCGCTTACGCGGGCCCGAGCGCTCGATGGCAACCCATGACTTCGAACTCGAAGCCAAGCGGATCGACACGGTCCTCGGTGATCTCGTCGGCACGCCGAACACCCCGGAGAAAGACGACGCTCCCGAACTCGGCACCGCCAAGCTGCAGCTGTCGTGGTTACCCGATCGCGTGATCGCCTGGGCCGGCGGTTACAACGCGGCATCGGCATCCCTCGAGGAGCTCGAAGCCCATCTCACCGATGCTGGCGTTTCGCCCGAACTGTGGGAGAGCCACCAGGCGGCAAAATTGCCAGACGGCAGCCGAGCCGACGCCGTCAGTGCGCCGATTCGATCCGTGCTCGGCTGGTTGGTCAGCCTGGCCAACCCCGACATCGCCGAAGATCTCGATCTCGGCGTCGGTGCGCTCTGGGTGGGCGCAGCAGCTGCGGTTGCGGTCCGTCTCGTTGGTGAGGGCCGCTCGGTGCCTCAACTGAAGAAGACGCGACGCCCCAAGGACAGCGACGCCCCGCTGGCCAAAGACGCCGCCATGTACGTGGTGCATTGGGCACCGGCGTTGCTCGAAGCCTCCGATCTCCAGGAACTCACCCAGTCGTTGCCGCCGAGCGTGTCGGTCTTCGGCCAGAAGCAAGACCCACGCCTGACCGCTCAGGCCGTCGTGGCAGATGTGCTCGACGCCATCTGCACCACGGCTGCTGAACGTCTTGACGTGCCAGCCGCCTCTCCGCATCCGCGCAGCAGGACAGAAGTCGCCGAGGCCGTTCTGGCCCATCTCGACGGCTCGCCGTTCGATGCGCCTGCCCGTGCTGGATCCGAGTTGGTGCGACGCCTGGACCAGTGGGCCAAGCCAGTCACGGGAACCTCGCGTTTCCGCTTGGTGATGCAGCTCGATCCACCCGACGACTCCAACGCGTGGTATCTCGCAGTGCTGGCTCCAACGCCAGACGGCGACCTCGAGCCCGTCGAGTCGGCGCTGGTCAACGCATCGAACACGCGCCGCAAGGACGCCAAGGACCAACTGACTCGGCTCGAGCGGCTCTTCCCTGAACTCCTTCGCCCGGGCGGACGTCGTCGGGGCGAGGTCATCCTCAGCCAAGACGAAGCGTGGCAATTGATGACGACCACCGGTGATCGTCTCTCGGCTGCTGGTTTCGATGTGCGCGTTCCGGCGCTTTCTCGCCGCAAGCCGTCGGCGTCGTTGCGCCTCACCTCAGAAGCAGCCGAATCTGTGGTCGGCGCACAGCAGTTGGCCAACGTTCGCTGGTCAGCGGTGTTCGACGACGTCGAGTTGACCGCCGCTGACATCCAGCGTCTGGCCGCCCAGGCAAGGCCGTTGGTGAAGAGTCGTGGCCAGTGGGTCGAACTCGACCAGGCCGACCTTGCCCAGGCTGCTGCTGCTCTGGCCGACCGCGCCGACAAGACGCAGCTTTCGGGCGCCGAAATGCTGCGCCACGCCCTGGGACTCGAGGGATCACCGCTCTCTGGCGGCATCGGCATCACGGGTACGGGTTGGGCGGCAGACCTCCTTCGCAGCGCTACCGACCTGCCCGACGAGCTCCCGACGAAACCAGACGGTTTCCGAGGCGAACTGCGCAGCTACCAAGCCGACGCCCTGGCCTGGCTTGGCTTCCTCGACACCGCTGGCCTCGGCGGCTGTCTCGCCCTCGACATGGGCCTTGGCAAAACACCGACCATGCTGGCCCACCTCAACCTCACCAAAGAACGCGGACCGGCGCTTGTCATTGCACCTCCCGCCGTTGTCGGTAACTGGGCCGCTGAAGCCAAGAAGTTTGTTCCCGCAGCTCGTGTTCGGATCCATCACGGCCCGAACCGAACGACGCTCCAGGGCTTCGACGACATGACCAAGCGGGCCGACATCATCATCACCACCTATGGCACCGCAGTACGCGACATGGTCGGACTCGAGAAGATCGCCTGGAACAACGTCGTGCTCGACGAAGCTCAGGCCATCAAGAACCCCGCCAGCGATACCGCTCAACAGTTGCGACGCCTCAACGCTCATTCTCGACTCGCCCTCACTGGCACGCCCATCGAAAACGGGCTCGGCGATCTCTGGGCCATCCTCGACTGGGCCAACCCTGGCCTTGTGGGAAGCCGAAACGAGTTCGTCAACAAGCTGGCAGCGAACAACGCAGGGTCAGATTCCGAGAGTGCGCTGCGTGCCCTCAACGGCATCATGGTCTTCCGTCGGACCAAGTCCGAGCCGGCCATTGCCGCTGAGCTGCCCGATCGCATCGACGAACTCGACCATTGTGCAATGACCCCCGAACAGATCGGGCTCTACCAGGCCGTCCTCGATTCGTTGGTCACCCAACAAGCCGAAGTCGACGCCGGAGCGCCGCGCAAGAAGGGCGCCGTGCTCGCAGCGATCACCGCTCTCAAGCAGATCTGTAATCACCCGGTCAACTATGAAGACGATGACGGTGAGCTCGACGGTCGTTCTGGCAAGTTGGCCCGACTCATCGAGATCCTCGACAACGTCTTCGCCAGCGGCGAGCGGATTCTGATCTTCACCCACTTCGCCAGTTGGGGTGAGCGACTGTCGAAGTTCTTGGCCAAGCGGTACAGCATGCCGATCAACTGCTACCACGGCGGTCTGGGACGAACAGCACGAGACAACATGGTCACCGATTTCCAGAACGGCGAAGGCCCGGGAGCCATGGTGCTCTCGCTCAAGGCCGGAGGAACCGGTCTCAACCTCACCGCTGCCAGCCACGTCGTGCTCTACGACCGCTGGTGGAACCCAGCGGTCGAGGATCAAGCCCGAGACCGTGTGTGGCGTATCGGCCAGAAGAACACCGTGGTCTGTCACCGCTTGGTGTGCCCCGGCACGGTCGACGAGCGAGTGGAAGAAGTGGTGGCTGGCAAACGCCAGATCGCCGACATGGTGTTGCCCAAGTCGAGTTCGATCGAGGATCTCGACGCCGAGCAATTGCGCACCGCCCTCGGCATCGACGAAGCAGCGATGCTCAGTATCGACGACGAGGAGGTCATGGCATGAGCAGTCGCCGTCCGCGCGGGAGACGCCGCAACAAGAACCGTCCCTCGAGCAAGCAACAGCAAGCCTTCTGGGGCGATGAAGCCAAGCTGCCCGACTTTGGTGGCTCGGTACGAATCACGGGCGATCCCGTCGCTGTTGTGTCGTCGCTTGGCCGGGTGCCGCTCTCTGGCAGCGAGACCATCGCCGAGCACTACTTCCAAGCCGTCCTCGATCGATCTGTCATGCTCGGTAGTGCACTCGCCGCCGCCGGCGGCCTCACCGATGACGGGGACCCTTCGGGTTCCTAGGAGTTGCTCGCTGCGCTCTCGACTCCCAGCCCGATGACTCACTCCAGTCCGGGGCTGAGTGGGAAGAGGTCGGGGAAGTCTGGCTGCCGCTGTTCCATCGAAGCCTTGAATGCTTCACCCATGTCATCGGTGTCGAACATGGCTGCATTCCAGTTGGCGATGAACTCGAGACCATCAGCAACGCTGTGGTCGCGGGTGTAGTGCATGGTCTGCTTGGTGCCCCAGATCGCCATCGGGCTCTTCTGCGCAATCCCTGCGGCGATCTCCATCACTCCAGCGAGCAAGCTCTCCTGATCTGGGTAGATGCCGTTCACGAAACCGACCACCTTGGCCTCCTCAGCGGTCCACTTCCGGCCCGTGTATGCCAGCTCGCGAACGATTCCTTCCGGAACCAGCTTCGGCATGCGCTGCAACGTGCCGACGTCGGCGGTCATGCCGATGTTGATCTCGGCGATGCTGAAAAAGGCGTTCTCTGTCGTGTAGCGAAGGTCGGCAGCGGTGATCATGTCGATCGCTCCACCAACACAGGCGCCCTGGATGGCAGCGAGCACAGGCACTCGGCACCGTTCGAGCGACGAGAACGTGTCCTGGAGCTTCATCGCAGTGCTGCGGAAGCGCTCGTTGCGTCGGCTGCGATGACCTGGACGTGTGTTCGGTCCAACAGCGGGATCGTTGGCAAAGACTTCCAGATCCATACCCGAACAGAAGTGCTTGCCTTCGCCCGACAACACGATCGCTCGAACGGTTCCGCCGGCAGAGAGATCGTCGATGATGAGCGGAAGCTCTCGCCAGAAGGCAGCGATCATCGAATTGGCCTTCTCTGGCCGATTCATTCGCACGTGAGCGACCTTGTCGCTGATCTCGACATCGAAGCATTCGTATCCCATGGCCGCAAAGATTTGCACACGCTGGCCGACCGAACCAACACCTCCCGAACACGAGCACAGTCACGGCAGCACCACGTGGCAGCACCAACGGTGTCTCCGGCACGAGAAGGCCTACGGGCGAAGTAGGCCTGAGTGGCTCTGTCAAAGGAGCTTTCACCGGATTCGGGCTGTCACCACCAACTGATCCCTCACGAGTTGGGAGGGGTCGGGTCCTCCCAACTTCTTGGTACTTCGGGGTGGTGATCGCTACGTTGCCGTCATGGCAACGATCTTCCTGGCTCGCTCGATTCGAACAGTTGACTCTGCCCTGCCGATCGCCACTGCGGTGGCGGTCGATGGCGACCGAATCGTAGGAGTCGGCGACCTGCCCGAACTCCAAGCGGCTTTTCCCGGCGCTGAGGTCAATCGGCGCTTCGACGGCGACGTGATGCTCCCCGGATTCGTCGAGGCGCACTGCCACGTCCTCGAAGGTGCCATGTGGGCGTTCCCGTACTTGGGTTTCTTCGGCCGCACGGCCCCTGACGGTGAGTACTGGGCCGGACTGACGTCGCTCGATGCCATGATCGATCGGCTGAGCGAGATCGAGCAGGCAATGGACCCGGGCATCGAGCCTCTTGTTGCCTGGGGTTTCGACCCGCTCTACCTCGACGATGACCGCCTGGTCGCTGGCCACCTCGATCGAGTGTCGTCGACTCGTCCGATCCTGGTCTTCCACGCGAGCGGACACATCGCCACGGTCAACACCGCCATGCTCGATCTCGAGGGCATTGGCAAAGACTTCGAGTTCGAGGGCGTACCTCTCGATGATGTGGGGCTACCGACCGGAGAACTGCAAGAGCCAGCGGCGATGGCGCTCGCCATGACAGGTTTCCGACCGATCATCGACGCCATGAGCGACAAGGCGTCGTTCTGGCGATTCGGAGCTTCGGCGATGCGGTCCGGTTGCACAACGGTCACCGAACTCGGCGCATCACGCGTCGATGTCGCCGAGATCGTCGATGGCTGGCAAGAAGTGGTCAACGACGATGCGTTTCCCGCTCGGGTGGTGGTCAAGCACAATCCGGTGAACATGGCCCGCCCGATCGATGAGGTCCTCGACCTCTACGCCGAACTCGAAGCGCAGTCGACCTCCAAACTGCGTCTCGGCTCGGTCAAGATGCTGCTCGACGGCTCGATTCAGGGATTCACGGCTCGACTGAACGACCCCGGGTATCTAGGCGAGCGGGCCAATGGTTTGTGGTTGGTCACTCCTGAGCGCTTCGCTGAGCTCTTTGCAGCGCTACACGGCGCCAGGATCAACGTCCACGTGCATTGCAACGGTGACCAGGCCGTCGACTTGTTCCTCGACACGCTCGAACCCATCGTTGCCGCCGGATCGTGGGACGACCATCGCCACACAGTCCAGCATTGCCAACTCACCACGCCCGCTCAATACGAACGCCTCGCTGCGATCGGAGCCAATGCCAACCTCTTCACCAACCACATCTATTTCTGGGGCGATCAACACGCCGACCTCACCGTCGGGGCCGAGCGAGCTGCCACGATGGACTCATGCGCCACCGCCGACGCCAAAGGCGTGCGCTACGCCATTCACTCCGATGCGTCGGTCACCCCGCTCGGCCATCTCATGACCATGTGGTGCGCTGTCAATCGCCAAACGGCGACCGGCCGAACACTGGGACCTGACGAGTGCATCAGCGCCGAGCGTGCCCTGCGAGCGGCAACGATCGATGCCGCTCACCAACTCCATCTCGATGACGAGATCGGCTCGATCGAAGTCGGCAAGCTCGCTGACTTCGTTGTGCTCACCGATGATCCCGTGATGATCGACCCGATGTCGATCAAGGACATCGACGTCGTTGCCACGGTGCTCGGCGGGGTGCCCACCAGCTGACAGCCAGCGATCAGGTTCGAGGCGGTCGGCCGCGACGCCGACCGCGTGGCTGGTCGCCAGTTGCTCTGAGCACCTGGCGAAGCACGGCTGGTTCGAAGTCGACTTCTGGCACGTCGATCGTTCCGTCGAGCACAGCTCGCATCTGGGCGAGGTGGGCGGGGGCAGACCCACAGCAACCACCGATCATCTGGATGCCTGCTTCACGCTGGCGATGAGCGTGGGCGGCCATGATCTCAGGGCTGCCGCTGTAGTGCAGATCGGCACCGCGCCATTCAGGCATTCCGGCATTTGCTTTGGAAATCAGGTGAATGTCGGGGTTGGCGGCCCGCATCTCGGCGAGTGCGGCCTCGGTGTCGGCCAAGTTGTTTCCGCAGTTGGCGCCGACCGCTGACACGCCAAGCGCCGAGAGCCGATTCACCGCCTCGGTACCGGTCACGCCCATCATGGTGCGACCGGCGGTGTCGAAGCTGAGCGTCGCCGTGATCGGCAGGTCGCTGACCGATCGGGCGCCTTCGATCGCAGCGGTGACTTCGTCGAGGTGGCTCATGGTCTCGATCCACAAGATGTCGGCTCCACCAGCGGTGAGCCCGGCCGCTTGGCGGGCGAATGCCTCGGCGCAGGTGACCGGCGTGAGCGAGCCCATCGGCTCGAGCAACTCACCCGTTGGCCCCATCGACCCTGCTACCAGGACGGTGCGGTCAGCGCCGTCAGCAACGCTGCGCCCGATTCGAGCCGCTGATTCGTTGAGTTCCTCGACCCGGTCCTGCAAGTCGTGGAGCTTCAAGCGGAACGCCGTGCCACCAAACGAGTTCGTGAGGAAGATGTCGCTTCCCGCGTCGACGTAGGCCTGATAGACCTCGGCCACGCGATCAGGATGCTCGACGTTCCAGAGCTCTGGCGGCGCCCCTGCCTCGAGACCACGGGCGAACATCTCTGTTCCCATCGCGCCGTCGACGAGCAGGCACCCTCGCTCGGCAATCAAATCATCAAGCTTCGACATCGCCACAGTTTGGCCCATACGTGCGACCGAGTCGTTGAGTCCGAGGACCTTTTCCGACCCGGAACAGCATCGGTTCAGCGCCGGAGCCGGGAGCGAGCGATGCGGGGGAGCGGCAGCGCCACGAGTGCCAGGAGCACCGGGTAGATCTCGAGACGTCCGAGCAGCATCAACGCAATACCGACCCAGCGGGCGAATCGAGGCATGGCCAAGAAGTCCGAGGTCGGTCCGATGTCGCCCAGGCCCGGACCCACGTTGCCGAAGGTCGTGGCCGCGGCCGAGAACGCGGTGATCAGGTCTGCTCCGCTGAAGGCAATCAACACCGCGCCGCCACCAAACGCTGCCAAGGCGAGGGCGATGAACCCGAGTACTCGGCTGGCGGTGTCGTCGTCGAGTACCGCTGACCCGACTCGAACAGGGCGGACCATGCGCGGATGGAGCTGGCGAAGGGTCGCCCGATGGGCGTAGCTGGCGACGGCGAGAAGCCGAACGAGCTTCACACCTCCAGCGGTCGAGCCGGCCATGGCTCCCAACGGCATCAACGTGAGGAGCAAGGTCTGTGCCGAAGGGCTCCAGCCCCCGAAGTCTGCGGTGGCGTAGCCCGTGGTCGACACGATCGTGAGAACGGCAAAGACCGACGAGCGGAACCCGTCGTGTCCGCTCAGTCCTGAGTCGGACAAGAAGAAGATGGCCAACGAGGCGCCGACCACGATGACGACGTAGAGCCGCAGTTCCGCTGATTGCAGGATCGGCTTCACGTTGCCCCGTAGGGCCCGGAACCAAAGCGTGAAACTGCCGCCAGCCAGGAACATTCCCGAGATCGTGATCCACTCGATGGTGGCAGAATCGAAATGACCGAGCGAAGCGTTGTACGGCGAGAAGCCGCCGGTCGAGAGGGTGGTGAATCCGTGATACACCCCGTCGTACAGGCTCATGCCGGCAAGGACGTAGGCGATGGCATAGATGACCGTGAGGCCGACGTAGACCGCCCAGAGGTTGCGAGCGGTGTGGCGAACCCTAGGGGTGAGCCGTTCGCCGGTCGGACCAGGCGCTTCGGCTTGCAGCAGATCCATACCACCAGACCCCACGGTCGGCAGCACAGCGACCACGAGCACGATCACTCCCATGCCACCGATCCATTGCGTGATCGCCCGCCAGAACAGAATGCCCTTCGACGTTCCTTCGATCGGGCGTAGCACCGTGGCCCCCGTCGTGGTGAAGCCAGACACCGCCTCGAACAAGGCGTCGTCGAGCCGGGGGAGCGTTCCACCCAACAGATAGGGCGACGCTCCAGCAATCGTCAATCCGATCCATGCCATGGCAACCGAGCTGAAAACAGCAAGTAGCTCGATGCGTTGCGGCACCTGTGTGACCCGCCACAGCACGCCACCCATGATCCCGAACACGCCGCCACAACCAAGCAAGACCGCCACCTGGTCGCCGCCGTCGATCATCTCGACGACGCCAGACGCGATCATTCCGAGCCCGGACACACCAAGGGTGATCCCCAGAATGTGAAAGACCAGACTCGGCAGCCGCTCGTTGCCGCCATCGATGGCACGCAGATCTGAGCGTCGATCAACTCGTTGCGAAAATTGCATGAGCCTCTGCAAGTGCGTCAGGACGAGCAAAGACAACGATGAAGTCACCAGCGTTCAAGACGGTGCGTCCCCGCACGATCTCGCCTGGCCTGTCCGGTCGATTGACGGCTCCGATGATGAATTCAGCTGGCAACGCCAAATCAGCAACCGCAGCGCCGTCGGCAGGACTGCCGACTTCGATCTCGAGTTCGTCGACTTCTGCGTCGCTTTCGAGGAAGGTGGCGACCGCAGCTGTGCCGCCTCGCACGTGCCGCAGCACGGCATTGGCTGACGCGGTGCGAGGACTGAGGGCCGCATTGATGCCAAACCGTCGAATCAGCGGCAACAGCGACAGGCTGTGGAGCACGGCCACGGTGTACGCCGAGCCCTCCGCAGCGGCGAAGGCACAAGCAAGCACGTTCGCAGAGTCTTCACCAGTGGCGGCGATGACGGCGTCCATATTGCCGACAGACTCCTCGGCCAAGAGGTCGGTGTCAGTGATCTCGCCTTCGACGACAACACACCGGTGTAGCTGCTCAGCGATCTTGGTGGCACGGGCGTGATCTCGTTCGATCAGGACCACTTCCGCCCCCTCGTCCTGCAGCTTCTGAGCCACACGAAATCCAATGGCACCACCGCCGAGGATCATCACTCGCTTGGCCAACTTGCCTGGTACGCCGAGCAAGTCGAGCACCTGGTGCCGGCGGCCCTTGGTCGTGAGGACTCGCACGTGATCACCAGCATCAATGCGCTGGTCACCGCGGGGAATGATGGTGGTGCCGCGCCGGGTGATGGCGCCGAACACGAACTCGCGATCGGGCTCGTGCTTGGCAGAGATCTCCGCCAAGGTCATGCCGACGATGCCGCACTTGTCACTGATCTCTGCGCCGATCACGAGCAGCTCACCACCGCCCATCGCGTAGACCTCGTCGGCGCCGGTGACATGCACCAACTCGAGGATCTCGTCTGCGGTATCGGCATCGGGGTCGATGATGAGCGATGCTCCGACGCTCTCGCGAAGGTTCCGACCAGCTTCTCCCCGCAACTCTTCGGTCTGGAGCCGAACGATGGATTGCGAAACACCGTGCTCGTGGGCAAGCAACGACGCGATCATGTTGACCTCGTCGCGCTCGGTGACCGCCGCAATCATGTCGGCCCGATGGATACCCGCATCGTGGAGAACCGACGGACGCGAACCGCTACCCAGAATCACCTGGACGTCGAGTTGCTCCCCGATGGCTGCTGCCCGCACCGGATCGAGTTCAACGACGGTGACATCGTGGTCTTCGGATCCGAGGCGCTGAGCGAGATACCAACCGATCTCACCGGCACCAACGATGACGACCCGCATGTCAGAGCTGACCGATGTCGATGACGATCGTGACGACGAGGAAGACGAACATCAGGCCAGCGAGCGAGCCGTAGGCCCACCGTTTGGGATGCAACGATCCGAAGAATCGACGCAGGCTGATGATGATCGAGATCATGGCGATCAGGGCAACGGCAATCCCGAGCGGAGCCCCCACGCTGGCAGCAATCCCGACGAACGGGGCGATGAAGGGCAGGAAGATGTAGGTGAGCAGACACCGAGCACCCGAGATGACGATGCTCTTCTGAAAGGCTGCTTGAGCGGCTGATCGGCTGGCAGCAACCGCGGAAGACTCCGTCGGCAAGCGCAACAAGGCGAACATGACGCGATCCGCGAGTGAGAGCCCGGGCTGGGGCGGAGCGATCTCCGACTCGGTGGCAGTCATCCCCGGCAATGTATCGGCCATGCGCTGCCGCGTGGTCGACGCAGATTTCTTCCTCGAACGGGAAGACGAGGCACTCGCGATGTGTTCAAGGTCACATGGCCGCGAAAACTCAACGATCTCGAAACAAGTCTTCGAGGAACATCGAAGAACAGAAGCGAAAGAACCGGGCGGCGAGCTTGCAGTGGGGTGCGATATTGATCGTTTTCGTGCTGATCGTGCTCGCCGTCTTCGTTTTCGGTTGGGGAACCGGCGACGGCCTGGTCCAGCACAGCCGTTGAGCCAGCACAGCCGTTGAGCCAGCACAGCGGTTGAGCCAGCACAGCGGTTGAGCCAGCACAGCGGTTGATCGTGGCGACCGCTGCGAGTGTGCGGTCGATTTTTGCTGTTCAGATTTGGGCTCGAGGCGCCGATGAACCTGAGTATGTTCGGCCCCAAACATCCCGCTCGCAGCGCACGGCGCGTGGTCGCCATCGCCAGCGGTGTTTCCTATGTCGGGCTGACAGCCTCGATCGCGTATGCCTCGACACTTTCGAGCACCGCAACAGAAGTCGACGTTGCCGTTACGGACGCGACTGCAGAGGTGAAAGATCCGCTTGCGCTCGAGCTCGACGGGGCAGCAACACCGGTGGCCGAGCAGTCGTCCACGACCGTCGACCTCTTCGCTCCGACAACCGAAGACCTCGATCCAGTAGAGACAACGCTGCCGGATTCGACGACCTCTGCTCCGGAGGTCACCACTGAGCCAGGCGCTGAGCCCACAGTCCCGGCAACGGACCCTCCGACGACCGCAACCCCAGCCACGGTCGCTCCGACCACTGCAGCCCCAGCAACGGCTCCGCCGGCCAACGACAACAACCCAGCGCCGACGACCACCGCACTGACCACAGCGCCGAGCACGACGGCTGCCCCGGTGACAACAGCTGCCCCGGTGACAACAGCTGCCCCAGTGACAACGGCTGCCCCAGTGACCACAGCTGCCCCGACGACCACGGCAGCACCGACGACCACGGCGCCGCCGCCACCTCCTCCATCCACGACGACCTCGACCACCGTCAGTGGAGCGAGCTGAGGTGCCAGCACCTGTTTCGAGCAGCTTCGCCGCCATGGGCTCGACCGCTCACGTGGTGGTCATCGTCGATCGTCCAGACCGGGCGGTCGATCTCATGCGTGTGGCGACGGCGACGATTGCTTCGCTGGAGCGCCGATGGAGTCGCTTTCTTCCCGACTCCGACATCAGCAGGATCAACGCGCACCCTGACGTCCCGGTGCAGGTCCATGGCTCCACCGTCGAACTGGTCGGTCGCTCCGTCGACGCCTGGTCGCAGACGGGCGGCGTGTTCAACCCCACCGTTGGTACCTCCTTGGTCGCCGCTGGCTACGACCGGCCCTTCGCCGAGTTGGCACCGCTGACGATCGGAAACCGTCTTCCCGCTCCGTCGCCCGCCGGCGTCGAGATCCACCAGGTGTCGCAGACCGTGATGGTTCCCTCCGGGACCACCCTCGACCTCGGCGGCATCGGCAAGGGAGCGGCCGCTGACCACACAGTCGCTGTGCTTCTGGCTGCCGGGGCGCGTGCGGCGCTCGTCAACCTGGGCGGCGATCTTCGTGCCGAGGGCGAATGCCCTGACAATGGCTGGGAAGTCATACTCGACTGCCCGGGAAGCCCAGAGACTCGCACCATCCGGATCGCCGCCGGCGCGGTGTGCACCTCCTCCACCACGAAACGGCGTTGGCAGACCATCGACGGCGAGCGGCACCACATCATCGAACCCGATTCGGGCACATCGACTGAGTCCGATCTCTGCACCGCCACCGTTGTTGGCGCCGAGGCAGCGCAGTGCGAAGTCCTGGCCACCTCAGCGGTTGCCCTCGGCCGCCACGATGGCCATGACCTCCTGGAACGTCATCACACCAGCGGCCTGTTGGTGGATCATGGCGGAGACGTGCATGACGTTGGCGCGATCGGAGACTTCCGATGAGTGATCAGATCTGGTGGTTCGCCACCCGAGGTGCTGGGCTGATGACGTGGGCGGTCGCCGCAGCATCTGTGATCGTTGGACTTCTCCTGTCGTCCAAAGTGATGGGGAAACAGCCGGGCTTTCCCTGGTTACTCGACATCCACCGCTTCTTCAGCACGCTGACGTCGGTGTTCCTCGGGCTCCACCTGGTCACGCTGTGGGCCGACAGCTTCGTCGAATTCGGCCCGGTCGAACTGTTTGTTCCCTTCACGTCGGAATGGCGACCCCTTGCCATCGCGTGGGGCGTCCTCAGCATGTACTTGATGCTTGCTGTCCAGCTGTCGTCACTGGTGAAGGACCGCATTCCCGCTCGAACGTGGCACGGCATCCACCTGCTGTCGTACCTCACCTTGATCCTCGGCACCGTGCACGCCTGGCAGTCAGGAAGCGACGTTCGCAACCCCCTGGTGCTGTCCTTCGGTCTTGCCGTGTTGGCCTTGGTCGTTGGACTCTCGGTCTTCCGGGTGATCGTCCTCAAGCGAGGAGCCCCCGTAGCTGCCAAGGCCAAGACACCGGCAGATCGCCAAGCAATGCTCGCTGCAGCCAAGGCAAAGAGCGCAGAGCCGAAGGTCGTGCCGCGCTCGGCGAAGGACCGCTGGGCCGAAGTTGCTGACCGTCACTGACCGAGGTGGGTGAAGAACTCCGCAGCCGACATCTGATCGGCGTGGCGCTCCGCCATCACACAGAACATCTCGTCACCACGGTCGGTGCGACCAACGATCATCGATGCAACGACCGCCATGAAAAATCCCGTTGCCGAACCCATCGCGTAGTCGTGCTGGATCTGCGCAGCAGGAACCGAGACGCCAGCGGCTTCCATCGCATCGCTGTATCGAGCGACGAAACCCGCCTCGGTCTCGCGCCTGACATCGGGCATGAGCCCTGCACCGAGGAAATAGGCGAGGTCAGCGGGCCCGTGGCCCACCGAAGCTGTTTGCCAGTCCACAACGGTGAGCGGTGCCGCCGGATGTGTGCCGAACAACATGTTGTCCAGTCGATAGTCACCGTGGATCAACGTCTGTGGGGTCTGGAACGACGTGAACCACGTTTCGACCGCGTTGCCGAGGCGTGCACCAACGGCGACGACATCGGGGCCCAACCGTTCGCCATACCGCTCGACAAAGCCGGGGAACAGCATCGCGTACAAGCCCGCTGTTTCGGTTGCCCGCTCTGGCGTACGGCCTGACACCCACTCGAGGTCGAGCAAGGTTGCATCGTTCCAGCGAGGCGCATGCAAGCCCACAAGGGCATCGACGGCCAGGGTGGCTTCTTCGACTGAACAGCCGAGGAGTTGATCGCCCTGCTCCGCCGGAGCAATGTCCTCCATGAGCAACAGGAACCGATTGTTGGCGAGGTCCTCGTGCAACGCCAGAACCTTCGGTGTCGGGATACTCAACCCTGCCTGCAGGTCTCGGTAGAAGCCGACCTCCTTCACATACGAACCAGTGGCCGCCGCTGTCTCCCGACTGGTCAGATCAGGTGAGGGAAACTTGCCAACCACGGTGGCCGGTCCGTCGGTTCCATCAGGCCAAGTGAGCGTGTAGCGAATGTTCTCACCCACTTGTCCGGTGCCTATCGAACGCTGCTCGACCTCGGGGACAGCATCGACGCCGAGCGCCGAGGCCAACCATTCCGGGGTGACGTCCTGCTGTTCTGGGAAGCTGCTCACCGCCAGATCATGCAGGTTCTGACCGGCCCGTGCCACTTTGCGCTTGTGTCATCGGGCGAGATCGACCAACAATCTCCTATGGCTTCCACCGCTCACCTCCAGCACTTCAACGCTGCTTCACCGCTCGATGACATGACCGCAGCCCTTCGTGCCGATGGCGCCATCATCATCAATGAGCTCGTGAGTCCCGACGTCATCGACCAGGCCATGACAGAGCTGGCGGCGCACATCGAGGCCACCCCCTACAGCGGCGACGACTTCGGAGGCCGCAAAACCAAGCGAACCGGTGCGCTCATCGCTCGCTCAGCCACCACGAGAGACTTCGTGATGCATCCGACGATTCGATCGATCGTCGGCGACGTCTTGAGCCACGCTTCCAATCATCAGGTGCATCTCACGCAGGTCATCTCGATCGAACCAGGACAAGCAGCGCAGCCAGTCCATCGTGATCAGTGGGCATTCGACTTCTTTCCCTTCCCCGGCGACTACGAAGTGCAGTGCAACACGATCTGGGCGGCCACCGACTTCACTGAGGCCAACGGCGCCACGCGAGTCGTACCCGGCAGCAATCACGCCGAGGACCGCCTGAAGTTCAAGCACAGTGACACGATTGCCGCCGAGATGACCAAGGGCTCGGTGCTCGTCTACACCGGCAGCGTGTACCACGGCGGCGGCGCCAACCGGGCCGAGACAACACGTACGGGTATCAATCTCACCTACAACGTGGCGTGGCTGCGCCAGGAAGAGAACCAGTATCTCGCTGTTCCGCCAGAGATCGCCACCACGCTCGACGACGACCTCCTCAAGTTGATGGGCTACTCGATGGGCTCGTATGCCCTCGGGTACGTGGGCGATGTACAAAACCCACTCGACGCACTGAAGGGTCAGGAGGGGACGCAGGATCTCGGCGGCGGAGAAATCGCGTCAGGACGCTCCACCACGCTCACTCGCCCTGCGAAGGAAGCTCAGGCGTAGCCGACCCGTCGAGTTCGGCGATGCCTTGGTCCTCTTCAGTGGAAGCGAGCTCGTCACGGAGATCGTCCATGATCTTGTCGAGCCGCGCCACCTCGACACCAACACCCTTCCGCAACCGGTAGAGGAAACGAATCACGGCGACAGGACCCGTGGGCAGGTCGGCCTTCTCGGCAGCTGCAGCGATCTCGTTGCGCTTCTCCGCAATCGATTGAGGCGTTGCGAACTTTCGGATCGTTCCGAGGGCCAGTGCACGGATCAGCGCCACGATCAGGATCAGGATCAGCCCGACCAGCACCATCGTGATACCCAAGCCCCGAAGGAACCCGCCGAAGAACACCGCACCCAGCAAACCAATGACCAGCACAGCGATACCAAGCCACCGAGCGAACGAACCCTTGGCCTTGACTTGGGTTTCGAGCATTCCCGCGACGAGGCCTCGAGCAACGTCATCCCATTCAGTCATCGCTGCCTCTCCAGTCTCGGGATCACTTCATACCCGCCGCTCCGACGTTGCGCTGCGACACTTCAACCAGCTCGCCCCGCTGCACAACGAATGACACCACGCGATCGACCGAGTGCTGGCCACTCCTCGCTCGACCCGACACGACGTCGAGCGTCAAGCCATTCACCACCGGCAACAAGCCGACTGCTCGAAAGCCATCGACCGGGCCAGGGGAGTCTCGCTTGTCTTCACGTATCAGCTCGATGGAGTCCCAGATCCAGGTGCCATCGACGCTCACGAACCGGCATCGGTGTGAGTTCCTGGACTTGTTGATGATCCCGCCAGGGCAAACAATGACGTTGGCCTGCCGCCACGGCATCACGCTCAAGTCGTCGTCCCCGAAGCCGTTCTCGAAGGCGGCATCGATGATCTCGTCGAGGTCCCCGCGGGCAAGGGCTCGAAGCCGTTGGATCTGCTTGATGGCTTCACCGAGGCTGGCAAGTTCGTCTTCGGTGCAACGCTCGAACACTCGGACTGCATCTGAGGGTTGATCGACCAGCAGTCGTGCTGCAGCGTTGACTCGCCGCTGGCTTGCTGGCTCCTTGGTTTCGTCAGCAGCTGCCCCCGAGTCGACCTCACTCACAGCATCGTCCATTCGAGACGAAAGCTCTCGGTGAGCGATTGCCCTGGCTCGAGCATGTTCGGCGACCGATTGAAGGCATCGGGAGCATCACTCTGGGGTTCGACACACACGGCGTGATCCGGACGGTCGTAGATCACCCAGTGGTTGCACGATGAGGTGAGATCCATCTTCACGACGCCAGGCCACGTGATCGAAAGCGGCTCGGACACATCGGCGAAACAGCTGTCCCACGGCCCCTCGCTCGGCTCGATCAGTTGTCCGGTGGGGATCATCACGTCATCGAGCTCGTACATCGTCTCAGCTCGGAAGCTGAGCTCTGCACTGCACGTGGGGTCTTGGATGAGGCGGCGACGGAACCACGGATGCCAGCCCACCATGGCTGGCATCTGATGCTCGCCAGCAACGACCGACAGGGTGATGTCGAGCCCGTCGTCTTCGAGCTCGAAGGTCTGGGTGACATGGCCACCGAGCGGCCAGTCGGCGCCGAGGTCAGCACGGATGTGGTTGTCCTCGATCTGGGTCCACTGCTGTGTCCACGCCGTGCCGTGGATGGCGTTCGGCGCCATCGTGATCGGCAGCTGAAACTGCGTGCCATCGACCGAGAACTGCCCCTTGGCCACGCGACCGGCGTACGGCACCATCGGGAACGAGCCCCAGCCGAATGCCTCGTCGTCACCTGCTGTGATCAACAGTTCGTGACCGTGGACGATGAGAGAAGCGAGCCGGCCACCTCGAGAGAGGCTGACCGTGGCGCTGACGTTGGCAGTTCCGAGACGCATTGGTCGCGAATCTACCGGGCGAGCCTGGCCCACACCGCGTAGAGCGGGTCGTGGCCGTTTCGCTGCATCGACGCTTCAGGTTCGCCCCAGCCAGCGGATCCGTCGAGAGAACGGGCCGAGCGACGGAAGTACTCCCCACAGATCACTACCCGCTGCTCCTCACTTGCATGCAACCATCCTGTGATCGCCTTGCTGGGGAACAGACGGTTCGAAAAGACATGGCAGAACAACCCGCCGGGGCGCAGGACCCTGGCGACCTCGTCGAACACCTCGAGCGGTCGGCTCAGATAGTCGACCGAGACCGCACACACCACATGGTCGAACGAGTCATCGGCGAAGGGAAGCTCGGGATGATCGTTGAGGTCGGTGACGACGCCCCCGATGGCGGGATCGTTGTTCGCCAATTCGTAGGCGTTGCGACCGAGAACGATCAGTTCGTCTGGCGCCGCAGCGAAGTGGGAGATCCACGACGACATGAGGTCGAGCACTCGGCCTTCTATCCCGAGCGACTGGTAGACCTCACCCGTTGCCTCGATGGCACCATCGTCGATGTGGGTGACCAGCCGCGATCGAGAATAGAACTCGCCATCGGGGGCGGGGTCGGAACGCTCGAAGAACCCCTTGGCGAAGTCGGCATAGCGCGAGTCGCCGTCGGCAGAGCGCGAGGCGCCGTCGGTAGAGCGCGAGGCGCCGTCGTGGTCGCTCACGCCTCGCGGATCTCGAGGCCACCGTCGGCGTATGCCGTGCGGAGATCCTTCTTCGAGAACTTGCCGACCGAGGTCTTGGGGACTTCATCGACGAAGGCCCAACGCTCGGGCAACCACCATTTGGCCACTCGCTCCTCCAGGTACGCCTTCAGTTCGCCGACGGTCACGTCTGTGTTGTCGTGGACCACCACGCAAGCCAGCGGGCGTTCGTCCCAACGATCGTCGGGAATACCGACCACAGCGGCTTCGCGCACTGCGGGGTGCCCCATCAGCTCGTTTTCGAGGTCAACCGAGCTGATCCACTCGCCGCCACTCTTGATGACGTCCTTGGCTCGATCGGTGATCTGGATGAATCCGTCGGCTTCAATCGTGGCGACATCACCGGTACGAAGCCAGCCGTCGTGGAACTTCTCCTCGTTGGGGTCGAGGTAGTAGCTGCCGGTGATCCATGGGCCTCGGATCTCGATCTCACCTTGGCTCTCGCCATCCCAGGGCAACACGTCGCCTTCATCGTCACAGATCCGTACTTCCACACCGGCCACGACGCGACCGGTCTTGACTCGGAAGTCGACGTCGTCAGCGTGATCGACACCACGCGGGGGCCAGCCAACCGCTGCCAGGGGAGAGGTCTCGGTCATGCCCCAGGCCTGCAACACATCAACGCCAAATGTCGAGCGGAAGCCCTCGATCAGCGAACGAGGCACGGCCGAACCACCGCACACCACGTAGCGAAGCGAGCTCAGGTCGGCATCTGGTTGGTTCGCCAAGATGTCGTTGAGCACGGTGGGAACGGCGCCGGAGATGGTCGGTTTGGTCTCGGCGATGAGCCCGGTGAGCGGCTCTGACTGCAAGAACTGCTGGGGCATGATGAGGTCGGCGCCAGCGGCGAGGGCGGCGTAGATCAGGCCCCAGCAGTTGGCATGGAACATCGGCACGATCGCCAGGATCCGCTCGGTGTGTCCGACCTGCAACGTGTTGGCCGACATGGCTGCCAGCGAGTGCAAGTGGGTCGACCGATGCGAGTACGCAACACCTTTGGGATTGCCCGTGGTGCCCGAGGTGTAACACATCGCTGCTGCGGCCCGTTCGTCGACCTCGGGGTACACGAAGCCTGGCGACTCCGCAGCAATGAGCGTTTCATAGTCGAGCACGTCGCCGAGGCCGGAGATCTCACTTGCGGGGTCGTCGCCGGTCCGACACACGATGATGTGCTCGACGGTGGTCAGTTGATCGAACACATTCGCCAGCAGCGGCACGAGCGACTCATCGATGATGATCACTTTGTCTTCAGCGTGATTCACGACGTAGACGAGTTGCTCCGGGAACAGCCGAATGTTGAGGGTGTGCAGCACGGCGCCCATGCATGGCACGGCCAGATAGGCCTCCATGTGGCGCTGGTTGTTCCACATGAACGTGCCCACTCGGTCGCCCTGTTCGACACCGAGACGTTGGAGTGCTGCGGCCAACAAGTCGGTTCGGTCACCGACATCAGCAAAGGTCGTCACCTCCAACGGCTGCCCTGGACCATGGAAGGTGGTCACCGTTGCATCTCCGTGCACCTGGCGGCCGTGACGCACCAAATGGTTGATCGTCAGCGGAAAATCCTGCATTGTCGATTCGATCATGGCGAGAGCGTAAACCAATCAAGAGCGCAGGCACATCTGCCGATGTTGAACGGGTGACTCCGAGCCACGCCGAACAGGCACGAACGATCCTCGCTGCCAACACCGAAGGCACCCTCGCCACCGTTGACATCGACGGTCGCCCGGTGGTGTCGCCCGTACCGATGGTCGCCGATGCAGCCGGAGTGCCGGTGATGGTGGTATCAAATCTGAGCACGCACTCGAGCCGAGGCCGCCGGGACGCCCGTTGCGGGATGGACATCGGAGGCCGGTTGCTGATCCAAGGTGATCTTCGGCCCGTTCCTGGGATCCAGCAGATCGAGATGACCGACGCCATCTGCGAAGCCCGCCCGGAGCTGCGCACCGCCATCGAGTCGCTCGATTGGTCATGGCTGCGGCTCGAGCCAACGCGCATTCGACTGACTGACGATGCCGGTGACGAGCGTTGGCTCCGCCCTGCCGATGTCGCCGGGGCGGAACCCGACCCACTCGTGTTACTCGGTGCCGACTTCATCGATGTCGTCCGAGAAAAGCTCGACGACCAACTGTTGCTCATCGCCAAGACACTTGGCGGCCGTTGGCTCGCCACATCAGGCGAAGTCGCTGCCATCGATCGTTACGGCGTGGTGCTCGACGTTGCCGAACCAGCCGGTGTGCGACCCTCTCGAGTGCCGTTCCCTCAACGACTCGACCATCCAGACGATGTGCACGCAGCGCTTGGTGGCCTCGTCCTGGCAGCGCGTGCTGCCGCTCGTCGAGACGACGTCGCCGACAATCCCACCGAGTGGCCAGACGAGCGAACCACCACGAACAGCGACATCGAGGAGCCGACCCAGCCCGAGGTCGACACGGACGACCACGCATGTGATGCCCAGACGTTCGATGCGGCGCTGTCCAGCGACGATCCAGCGATCGACACACCTCACGCTGCTACCGCACCGACCAGTGGTGGCTCCGCCCTGATCGATGGCCTACGCCAAGCCGCAGCCCAGACAAAGTTGAACGGTCCGATTCCGGATGCCGATTCGATTCTGTTGACCAACGACGACCTCTACCGAAGCGGCGGTGTTCGACCGTGGCGCGAGGCAGACGAACGTCCTCCCGTGCTTCCCGAGGATGCCGACCCGTTCGACACATCCGCAACTGCTGACGACGCTTCGACGGACCTCGCTGATCTCGCCGATCCCGGCTGAGGCCTCAGCGTCTCGATTGTTGCACTCCGTAGAAGGCGACCGCAGCAGCGGAACCTACGTTGATGGAGTCGACGGTGCCCGACATGGCGATGCGAACGCGTTGATCAACGGTCTTGAGCACGCCGCTGCTCAGACCAGGCCCCTCGGAACCCAAGAGGATGGCGAGTTTGTCGTCTTGACCAAAGCGGAGTTCTTCAAGAGCGAGCGAATCTGCCCCCGGCGTCAGAGCAAGCAGTTTGAAGCCGTGATCACGCAGCACGTCGAGCCCGTCGGGGAACGCATCGAGGCGGGAGTAGGGGAGTGCGTAGGCCTCACCCATGCTGACCCGGCCCGACCTCCGGTAGAGGGGATCACTGCAGGTGGGGTCGCAGAAGAACGCGTTGACCCCGAGACCGGCGGCACAGCGCAGGATCACGCCCATGTTGGTGGGGTTGCCAACGTTCTCGAGAACGACAACGGTGCGGGGATCGTGTTCGGTCAGGACCTCAGCCACTGATGGCACCGGACGTCGCTTGAAACATGCGAGTGCTCCGCGGTGCAAGTGGTAGCCCGTGATTCGAACCAGCACTTCGGGGCCAGCGGCATAGATCGGCACCGACTCGGGCACCACGCCAGGCAGCGGCTTGTTTCGCTTCGCATCGACGACGATGCACACCAGCTCATACCCGGCGCTCAATGCCCGCCCGACCACGATGTCGCCTTCGGAGATGAAGACACCAGCCATATCACCATCAGGGAGCTCACGCTCTTGGCGAAGAATGTGATCGCGTAGTCCTTGGAAGAACTCGAGGCGAGGGTCATCGGGGTCGTTGATCGGGATCCAGTGGTCGAGCACTCAGTTGCCTTTGCTGAAACAGAACGAGGTCATGTGCCGTAGCGCGCAACGCCATCACCGAATGCTTCGGTGAACAACTGGAGGACCTCACCCGGGTGTGCGTGTCGACCGGTCTCACCCTTGGCATAGATGGTGCGGCCATCCACGACGACGTCGAAGACGCCGGCGCCACCGGTGACGAGGGTCAGATCGGCGATCACGTGTTGGTAGTTGCTGAGCAAGTCGCTAGCCGCGCGCACGGCGCGGTCGGAATAATCTCAAGGGACGCAGTAGGTGATCGAGATGCGATGGCGCTTGTCAGACATTCGGGTGAGGTTAGTGCTCACCTCGTTCGACTACGATGCCTCGCCATGAAGGCCACCGTCATCTACGAGTCACTCACCGGCAACACCCGTCAAGCGGCAGAGAAGATCGCCGACGAGCTCAACCGGTCGGGCATCGAGGCCGTGGCGTGCTCGATCAAGGCAATCGAGCTCCAGCACCTCAGCGAATCCGACCTCGTGGTCGTTGGTTCGTGGGTCGATGGACTCTTCCTCGTCGGTCAGAAGCCGGCTGGCGTTCGTCGGTTGGTGAACCTGCCTGTCATCCACGGCAAGAAGACCGCCGTGTTCTGCACCTATGCGCTCGAGACAGGCAAGACCCTCGAGAAGCTCTCTGGCATCGTCGAGCGACGCGGTGGCGATGTCATTGGCGGTATGGCGATCAAGCGCACGAAGATCGACAAGCAGTCGATCGAATTCGTCGACCGTCTGGTCGGCGCTCTCGAATCAGCCTGACGAAGCCAACGAGGCCACTCGGGCTGCCTCGCGCACATCGACGACGAGTTGTTGATGCACCAGACCGGCCACGATGGGGCCTGCCGACGCGCTCAGGAGGCCGAGGTGTCGAACTTCTTCATCGTCGAACCAGCGGCGCCGACGATCTGCCACGAACAATCGGCCGACTTCGACCCCGTCGTGCTGCACGGCCACAACAGCCCATGACCGCACTGTGCGGTTCGACCCCGCATCCGAGGTCCGGTTGCTGCCGTCGTCGGCTGCCAACAACTCATCGATCTCGTTCGAGGCGTCGAACCCTCTGTGAGCGACAGCGACACGACGTGGACAGACAGCCAGCAACAACGAGATAGGCGCTTCGAGATCCCGATGGACTCGGTGAAGCAGTCGATCGGTGTCGCCGTTTGTCGCCATCAGCGACCATCGGCTACTCCCCGATCAGTGTGAGCGTCCGACGACGAGACTGAGATCAATCTCGGAAATCGAGCATGCTCGAGACACCCGAGCCAGCACCGGCCACATCCGCTTGCTTGACCTCGCCAGATGATGCAGCCTTCCAGAACGCCCCATAGCTCGAGTACTCGAGCTCTTCGGTGACCCAGCCCGCACGAACGAGTTCGTCGTGCAATTTCGGCAGATTCCGCCATGGCACGCCCATGTCGACGTGATGGGCAAGATGCCACCCCGTGTTGTAGGGCACCATCCAGAAGCGCGCGAGCCGAGTCTGGCGAATCACGTGTGTGGTGAGTCGTCGATCCTTCGAGCGAATCATGCCACCGTGCTCAGCGATGGACCGGACGCGATTCGACACGCGCCACAGCGTTGACCAGCCGAGGATCCAGATCAGGTACATCAGTGGTCTTTGGACAGCGACAGACACACCGATCATCACACCCTGCACAGCAAGGATCTGCAGCGCCTCGCGCCTGCCCTTTCGGATGGCGAAGAACAGACCCCGGAAGTTCTTGTAGGCGCTGACGCCCGTGATGTCTCGCCGCAGCTTCCGCCGCCAGGAGTCGCGCGGGAGCGGATAACCGCTGTACAGGCTGAGGTCAGGTTCCTCGGGGCCCATCTCGTCGCGATGATGAGCAAAATGCGAACGGCGATACGCCAAGAGCGCTTGGTAGGACGGATAGGCGAGAAGCCACCGGCCGACAGCGTCGTTGGTGGGCTTGTGAGAAAACAGCAGTCGGTGTGCTGCTTCGTGGCCCAGGATGTTCAACCCGACGTGCGCCCTTGCCATCAAGAAGAACGCCGCAACGTACGCCCACCACGTGTGCAGGTAGCCAGCGAGTCCGATCACCCCGAACGACAACACCAGAGCACCGAGCACGGTGAAGATGTTGCGAATGTTGTCGATTCGCCGGAGCTCATCACGAAGTTCACGAGTGGGCTTGGCTCGCTCGTTCAAGCGCTCGGTCGGAAGGACGTCATGCAAGATGTCGTTGGAGGGCACGAGCGTGGTTGCCATCTGCAAAAGCTAGTCCAAGCCTGCTTCGTCGAGGAACTGCGTCACGATCTGAGCCACACCGTGCTCAGCATGATGCGGCGCCCGCAGATCGGTCACAGCCTTGGCCCGATCGACACCGTTCTCCATCGCATAGCCGCGCCCTGCCCAGGTCAGCATGCCGAGGTCATTGCTGTGATCACCGAATGCCGCCACATCGGCGGCGGCCACATCGAGGTCAGAACACAGGTCGGCAAGAGCGATGCCCTTGTCCGCGGTGGGTGCGCTGATCTCGATGAAGTCAGAGCCCGACGTCGACATCTGCAGACCCTCGGGCATGACCGGGGCGAGCACATCAAGCCACTCGAGCTGCACCAGCGAGGGGTGCGAAACCATCAGCTTGATGATCGGCTGACCGTCCCTCGAGTCGGGCTCGGGCACGTTGTCCTTCACGATGACGGTCGGGTTTGCAGACACACGGTTTTTCAAGAACTGGTCGGTGTAGTGAATACCCTCCGGCGTTTCGTAGGCCAGAGCTGCAGTCGGGAAGTGCCCACCAAGCGAGGCTTCGACAGCGGCAACCAACGCATCGTCGATGACTCGGGCTCGAGCGATCTCGCCGAGCTGACCGTCGTAGAGCGTGGCCCCGTTCGAACACAGGTGCCAGCGGATGAAGGGCATCTCGGTCAGCAGCTTGATCGCCGACCAATGGCTGCGGCCCGTTGCCACCACGATCTCGATGCCGTGACGAGATGCGCGCTCGAGTGCACGCACCGTTGGTTCCTCGACGACGTGATCGCCTCCGAGAAGTGTTCCGTCCATGTCTGTTGCGATGAGGCGTGGCAGCACGAGTCCACCCTAGGGTGTTGGCCGAGCATCCTCGACCGTTGATCCACCCGTCACGGTCCGCAATGGCCGATGATCTCGGGATGCGTTTACTGTCTCGCCGGTTCTCGGCTGCCGTTGTCCTGAGCCTGGTTGCCTCGACATCGACCATCGGTTCGACCTCGCCCTCGGGCGCCGGTGAGGCATTGGCGTGTGGCGTGGATGCAGCCGTGAGCTTCCCCACGACCTCCTCGGCGTTCCCTACGATCGCTGTTGACCTCGATGGCGACGTCATCACTTCAACAGTGAGTGTCGTTCCGTTCCCGTCTGCGCCCTTCGACATTGCTCGCAGCACGATCACCGGGCATGGCTCGTCCACATTCTCTGTCGACGTGGCAATCAACAACATGGGCGTCGCCCCCGACGGAGCACTCTGGTTGGTCTCAGGCCGAGTTGCACCGTCGAACACGGTCGTGACTCCAGCGGTGTACCGACGGACCGTGTCCGGCACGCTTCGTGAGATCGCCCGCCCCAACTTGCCGGCTCTCATCGGCTTCGCCGCCGATGGCCGAGCGATCATCGGCTCCGGATTCGGCGCAGCGGTGTGGATGGACGCCTCCGGCAACACCCAGCCCCTACCGGAGCCACCGGCGACCTCTTCGACGAACCGCCAAGTCTTCTTCGGCCAGACGTATCAGTTCATCCGTGACAGCCCCTCCAATCGACAATGGCTGTTCCAAGACGGTGCGCTGACCGAGATCACGAGCTTGGATCCGATCACGACCGTGGGCGAGAGCCTTGCGCAGCTACGCGACGATCATGTGGCCCTGTACGCCGCGACCTCATTGCTCCAGCGGTTCGAGATCGCCGGGGTCAACAAGCTCACCGAAGCCGGGTCCGATGGTTGGATTGCCGAGCAAACCACGGACGACGGCGGAGCGTTGCATACCTTCTTGGATCGAGACACCGGCGAGATGACGTTGCTCGGACCAGCAGAAACGAGTTTCCGTCAAGCATCACGAGGACTCGACGCGACATGGTTCATCAGCGCCCGTGGGGCCGACGCCTACACGGTGAATCGGTTGCTGCCTCCTGGTGAAGCGCCTCGCTCACCCTCTGCCAGCGAGCTCCCGGATCAGGTTGCACGGCTCTACGAGGCGTACCTGCGTCGAGCCCCTGATGCCGACGGATTGCGTTTCTGGGTTGACCGGCGCTCGACTGGCTCAGCGATCGCCGAGATCTCCGAAGCGTTCGCACAGTCTCCCGAATTCACCAATCGCTACGGGCAACTGAGCAATGCTGACTTCGTGGACCTGGTGTATCAGAACGTCCTCGGTCGCGAGCCCGACGCCGCCGGCGCATCTTCCTGGCTGACCCAGCTGAACGCAGGATTGACCCGGGGGGCGATGATGGTCGGCTTCAGCGACAGTGCAGAACTGATCGGCCGGACGGCAACCACCTCGCCGTCGTCCAGCGCCGACAACCAGATCTACCGTCTGTATCGGGCCTACCTGCTCCGAGAGCCCGACGCTGGCGGCCTGTGCTTCTGGTCTCAGCGACTCAGGTCTGGCCAATCGTTGAGCGAGGTGTCCGAAGCCTTCGCATCCTCGCAAGAATTTTCGGACCGGTACGGAATGCTCGACAACGAGGCATTCGTCCGGCTGATCTATGACAACGTCCTCGGGCGAGCACCAGAGGCTGCCGGTCTTGCCTTCTGGACCGATCAGCTCGGCAGCCAGAGTCGTGGCTCGCTGATGATCGGCTTTTCCGAGAGCCCCGAGTACCTGGTGCTCACGGGCACGCTGCCCTGAGTCCCAAACGCTGCGGTCGAGGGCGTCACTCCAGGTCGTTGAGAAAGGATTGACACGCGAGAATTGCAGCACCTGTTTCCGGGTCGGTGAGGTCGACGTCTTCGAAGAGCGCTTCGCCAGTCGGGTCGGCCAAGATGTCCGATGTGGTCACCGGCTCGAGGTCGAGCCCTTCCTCGATCAGGCAATCGAAGAAACCAATGATCAGGTCGATGTCGCCTTCACCCGTGGGCGGAAAGAAGTCGGCGGTGGCATTCTCGGAACAATTGGTCGTCGTCGGCACCGTGAGGTCGACCAGATACGCGGTGACGTCAGCTTCGACGCATTCGAATGAGCCATACGCCGTGTGCCCCTCTGCTTCGACGGTGTAGAGCACACCCGAGTCGAGCGACTTCGCCAACTCCACGCTCCACTCGTATGGCGTAGCTGGGTCGCCCGAGTTGCCGATGACCAAGATCGGGGCTGCGCCAACGGCTGGGCCGATGGCCAGTGGATCGATGGGATCTGGCGCTGTCAGACAACCCGTGTCGGAGCGGAAGATGCCGCCGAAGTACTCGCTGAGATTGCCGGTCGCGAATGCTGCCTCTCGAGTCTCCTGCGCCGTTGCTCGGTTCGGATCGTCAGCGCAGTTGATGAAGCCATTGGCCTCGTTCGAGTTCGAATACGTGCCGTCAGCCTGACGGTCGAGCAGAGAATCGGCCAGGAACTGCAGAATGGTGCCGTCACCGAGGGTGTCGGCGACGAACAAACCCTCCGCCAGGATCGGCCAGCTCTCGACGCTGTAGAGCGAAGCGAGGACGCCATAGGTGAGCTCGCCTCGCGTGAGTTGGCGACCACCATCGACGTCGAGCGGGCCGGCATCGTCGATCTCGGCGAGGAGGCCTTCATACACCTCGATCGTCGCCCCAACGTCTCGGAGTAGGCAGTCGGGGTCGCTGTCGCACGCGGCGGCGAAGTTGTTGAGCGCCAGGTCAAAACCTTCGGCTTGGGCCGCATCGAGCTTGGTGAGATCGCTGTCGGGCAGGACAGCAGCGTCGAGAACCAACGCACGAACGTTCTTGGGGAAGAGCTCGGCGTACACCGCACCGAGCCGGGTCCCGTAGCTGTACCCGATGAAGGTGAGCTGGTCATCGCCCAAGGCAACGCGCATGACGTCCATGTCACGAGCGGCGTTGTTCGTGCCGACGAATCGAGCAAGCTCGAGACCGTCGCAGTCGCTCAGTTGTTCCTGGGACTCCGCCAAGCCCGCTTCCCAAGCATCGACATCGCCGTCTTCGACCACGTCGATCGCATCATCGAGATCGAGATCGCAATCAACCGATGAGCTCTGACCAACGCCGCGAGGATCAAAGCCCACGAGGTCGAATCGGCTGGTCAAGTCGGCGGGGAGGGTGATTGCCGCAATCTGGAGGTAGTCGACGCCAGAGCCTCCTGGGCCGCCCGGATTGATCAGCACGGACCCGATGCGGTCCGGCCCGATCGTGGCTGAACGAGTCATGGCGATCTCGATGCGCTCACCGCTCGGGTCGCTGTAGTCGAGCGGCACCATCAACGTGGCGCACTCCAGGGCCTCGCAGGCCACCCAGTCGAGCTCGTCTGGCACGAAGCCACCGGTTTCATCCGATACTTCGAGCGGGGCCTCCTCGACCGGTTCGTCGGTGTCGGCCGGGGCATCGTCGGTCGACTCGGCAGTAGTGGACACAGCCTCCACATCACCGACCGTCGTGGTTGTCAGCTCCTCGCTGCCGACGGGGTCGCCGCTGGTACACGCAGCCCCGAGCAGGGCTGCTGAGCAGATGACGGCGAAGAAAGAGGAGAAGCGCACGAAGAAAAGCTAGTCGCCTGTGTCGTTACATAAGTGTCACGGTCAGTTCCGGCCGAGGTACGACCGCTAGCCTCCAGCGGGTGAGCCAGCCTCGACTTCTCGTGATCATGGGCTCGGGCGAAACCGCCCCAACCATGACCAAGCCCCACCGCACGATCTTCGAACGACTGGAGAGTCCAGTCGACGCGGTGATGCTGGACACGCCGTTCGGTTTCCAGGAGAACGCAGACGATCTCGTCGAGAAGAGTCTCGAGTATTTCGAGAAGAGCGTCGGCCACATGGTCGACGCCGCCGGCCTCCGGCGCTCCGACGGCGATCCCCTGGTGGTCGAGACCGCGTTGGCCAAGATTCGCACCGCCGACTGGCTGTTCGCTGGCCCAGGCAGCCCCACCTATGCGCTGCGACAGTGGGTTGACAGCCCGGTACCCGCCGCCTTCGCCGAGAAGCTCCAGACCGGGGGAGCGGTGGTGTTCAGTAGCGCCGCAGCGCTGACCATTGGGTTGCGCACCGTCCCCGTCTACGAGGTGTACAAGGTGGGCATGGATCCCTTCTGGCTCGAAGGACTCGACCTCCTGTCGGCCTTTGGCCTGCCCGTCACCGTCATTCCTCACTACGACAACAATGAGGGTGGCAATCACGACACACGCATGTGTTACCTGGGTGAGACTCGCCTGCAGATGATCGAAGGCGACCTTCCCGAGGACAGCTTCATCTTGGGAATCGACGAGCACACCGGCGTGGTGCTCGATCTCGATGCCGACACCGCAGAAATCTTCGGCAAGGGCGTGCTCACCCTTCGGATGAAGGGCGAGTCGGTCACCATTCCGGCCGGCGTCACCGTCAGCATCGACGTGCTCAGAGCCGCAGGCCGTGATGGCCTCACCACCCCAACCGCGGCACCTGCTGTCACCACCACCGAAGTCGTTGCCGACACCGCATCAGCACCGGCTGGCGCAACGTTGCTCGACGATGTCCGCTCGGCGGAGGCCGCCTTCGATGCTGCGCTCGAACGTCGTGACGCTGACGGTGCCGTGACCGCTGTGTTGTCCATCGACGACGCCATCGAACGTTGGTCCAGCGACACCACCCAGACCGATCACGGCGATCAAGCCAGAGCTGCGCGCCGGACCATGGTCGTGCGCCTCGGCGCTGCGGCGAAGGGCGGGGTGAAGGACCCTCGCGAGATCGTGGGACCTGTCGTTGGCGCCGTTCTCGAGCTGCGCAAGGTCGTTCGTGACGAGAAGCGCTACGACCTCTCCGACGTGATCCGAGACGAGTTGGCCAGAGCGGAAGTCGAAGTCAGAGACACTCCGGAGGGGGTCGAGTGGGTACTCGGCGATAGATGGAACGGATGAGTTCGACAGACACACCGCGCGTTGCCCTCGAATCGACGATCTTTTCCCACCTTGGACTGCCCTCTCCTCACAACCTCGAGGCGCTCGATCGCTGCCTCGACGTGATCGAGGCCGCTGGTGCCGTGGCTCAGATCACTGCCGTGCTCGATGGCATCGCTCATGTCGGGGTTGCACCGCAGGATCACGCCCGCATCTGCGGCCCGGCGAAGAAGGCGGCGGCTCGCGATCTTGCTGTCGCCATCGGCCAGGGCTGGGAGTACGGCGCCACCACGGTCTCTGCTGCACTGACTCTTGCCGCCCGTGACGGCATCGAGGTCTTTGCCACTGGTGGCATCGGTGGAGTGCATCGGGGGTGGGCCGACACCGGAGACATCAGCGCCGACCTCGGAGCGCTGGCCAAGCACCAGGTGGTCACCGTCAGCGCGGGCGCAAAAGTCTTTCTCGACCTCTCGGCCACCCTCGAGCGGCTCGAAACCGACGGCGTGATCGTCCTTGGCTGGAAGACCGATGAGTTCCCGGCGTTCCATGCCGTGTCGAGTGGTTTACCACTCGGGCATCGGGTCGATTCAGCCGACGAAGTCGCCCGCATCGCCAGGGCCCACTGGGCGCTCGGGGGCGGAGGCATTCTCGTCGCTGCTCCGGTGCCAGCCGACGATGCGATCGACATTGTGGAACTCGAAGTGGCGGTCGATCAAGCGCTCACCGCCGCCGCCGAGCAGGGTGTGTTCGGTCCGGCGACCACGCCAGTTGTTCTCGGCGCTCTCGCCGACGCGACCGATGGTGCGAGCGTGCCGACCAATCTCGCCCTGGCTGAGAACAATGCCGCTGTCGCTGCGTCCATCGCAGTCGCTCTGGCCGGCTGAGGTTCTCGTGGGCGAGTTCAGCGAGCGTCATGGCAACCCACGCTTGTGGCGGGCCGACGCGCTCCTGGGCGCCCATGAATGGTTGAGTAGGCGGGCTGCGATCATGCCGACGTCGCGTCGAGCCATGCGCTTCGCTCGCTTTGGTTCCGGGACCGTTCTGTGCTTCCCGCCGGCAGCCCTCTTCGGAGAGAACGGAATCCAGGTCGGGAAGGACACGCTCATCGGTCCATACGTGTCACTGAGCGCCGGTATGCTGCCCGGCCAGGAGTTGATCAGTGACGCCATCGTCACGATCGGCGACCGATGTTTGATCGGACGTCAAAGCAGCATTGTTGGCCACTTCGAGATCACGATCGGCAACGACGTCTACTTCGGCCCCAACGTGTATGTCACTGACCAGAACCACAGCGTCGACGACCCAGCGACACCGATCGGGAAACAGTCGGCGGGGGAGAAACCGGTCACAATCGGTGACGGTTCGTGGCTCGGTGCGAACGTCGTGGTGTTGCCCGGCGTGACCATTGGCCGACACGTCGCTGTCGGCGCAGGATCCATTGTCACCTCTGACCTACCCGATCACGCCGTTGCTGTCGGCAACCCAGCCCGAGTGATCAGGATCGCCAACGACTGACTGGCCACGCATCGGAGTTTTCGCCCTCAGTCAGACCGCTTCTGGTCATCCTCACGTCGAGGAGAGAGGCCCTCGGGTCAGAGGCCGACGTCGGTGCGGCTGACGCTTTCGGCGAAGGTGTCACAACGCTCGGGGTCGCCGGAGTTGTAGCCCTCGAGGAACCAGAACTCACGAGCGGCAGAAGAGCCGTGTGTCCAGCTGTGGGAGTCAACTCGCATACCAGCTTGTGACTGAATGCGATCGTCGCCGACTGCCGCTGCAGCTTCGAGACCCTCTTCGATGTCGCCGGTCTCGAGGATGCGGGTGCCGTCAGAGTTACGACGCTGACCTGCGTCGTTGGCCCACACACCGGCCAGGCAATCGGCCTGGAGCTCTTGGCGAACCGAGAGTTCGTTCTTGGCCCCGGGGTTCTGGGCTTGGATCTGGCGAACACTGTCGCTGATGCCGGTGACTGACTGGATGTGGTGGCCGACCTCGTGGGCGACCACGTAAGCCTGGCCGAAGTCGCCAGGAGCGCCGAACTTGGTGGCAAGGTCATCCCAGAAAGCGAGATCGATGTAGACCTTGTTGTCGCCGGGAGCGGGGCAGTAGAAGGGGCCGACCGCCGAGGTGGCGTTACCGCAGCCGGTCGAAACCGAACCTTCGAAGGCCACCAGCGTGGTGAATTCGTATTGCCGGCCCGCCTCTTCGAACTTGCGATCCCAGGTGTCTTGAATGTCATTCATCAAGGCGCCCATGTAGAGAATCTCATCGTCATTGGCGTTGGTTGCCTGACCTGAGCCAAGAGGAGGGGCTACGTCGAGCGCTGGCGACGAGGTCGCACCGCTGCCGAGCAGACTGCCTCCGCCGAGCAACGCAACGAGCAGCGCGATGATCATGCCACCGAGCCCGCCCTTGCCCATGGGAAGGCCACCGCCACCACTCGAAGCCCGTCGACTGCCCGACGGGCCGCGCTGGCCTCGTCGGTCATCGATGTACTTCCGGCCCTCTTGCTGCGCTTTTTCATCGAAACGAACCACGCCGGCAGACTACTCGCTGCCATCGAGCATCGCCGACAACCGGTCGAGGCGTTGCTCCCAACGAAGTGTTGTCAGCGACAACCACGCAGCGGTGTCCCGCAATGCGTCGGGGTCGACGCTGAACAGGACCGATCGTCCAGCAGATGCTCGATGGATCAGACCGCTGTCTTCGAGCTGAGCTAGGTGCTTCGACACTGCTTGCCGGGTGATCTCGAACGAGCCTGCCAATGCCGACGCGGTCTGTGGGCCACCATCGGTCAGCAAGTCCAGCAGCTGTCGTCGCATGGGGTCAGCGAGCGCCGCCAGGGCGGCCGAGCGGTCGGTCATGCGGTGCAGACGAGGTTTGCAGCGCAGGCCGCAGCACTGTGCCGGCTCACCTGACCTTGTGGTAGCAGTCGTTCGATCACGCGAATGCGTGTGCCTGTGGTGATGGGTTCGATATCGATCGAGACCTCGCTCGGAGCTTCGGTCGAGGTCGCCCAGCGAAACACGAGCCGTTTGCCCTCGTCGACTGTTTCGACCAACACCACCGACGGCTCGCCTCGGTCTCGGAACACGATGGTCCCCTCGCTGCCTTCGGAGATCTCGACATCGACGGCTGCATCCAACCAATCGCCGAGACGCTCCGGCTGACTGATGGCCTCCCACACCGTGGCGGGGTCGGCTTCGAGGTATCGCTCGGTCGTGACAGATTCAGACATGGCCACACGGTAGAAGGTTCGAACGATATTTGCAATCATTTGGTTGCACCAACTCACCGTGGAGACTATCGTGCAACTTTATGGTTGCACAACTGTCTTGGTCCGAAGAACTCGCAGATCGGCTCCTCCAGTCCCGCATGGTGCTGGTCGGCAGAGCCATCGACGACACCGTCGCAGCCGAGGTGATTCCACAGCTGGTTCTGCTCGATCGCGAGAAGCCCGGACGCCCCATCGCCATGCTCATCAATTCACCCGGTGGGTCCGTGAGCGCCGGGCTGGCCATCCATGACGTGATGCAGAGCATCGACAGCCCGGTTGCCACCGTGGCCACTGGCCTTGCTGCGTCGATGGCGCAGGTTCTGCTGTGCAGCGGCGAACCCGGGCAGCGGTACGCCACGATGCACGCCGAGATCATGATGCACCAAGGCTCTGCCGGCATCGGGGGCATCGCTGCCGACATCGCCATCCAGGCCGAGCGCTTGACGAGAACCTCAGCGGTCATGCACAAGATCATCGCCACGCACACCGGCCAGTCGATCGACCGGGTCGCTGCCGACGGAGACCGAGATCGCTGGATGAGCGCTGCCGAAGCGCTCGAGTACGGCATGGTCGACCACGTTCTGACGAGCTTCGACCAACTCGGTGCCGTTCGACCAAACCGAGGTCACTCATGAGCCTGCTCGTGCCCTCGATCATCGAAACCACCAGCCGCGGCGAGCGCAGCTTCGACCTCTACTCCGGGCTTCTCGCAAACCGCATCATCTTCCTCGGCCATCCCATCAACGGCGACGTCGCCAACCTCATCTGCGGCCAACTACTCCACTTGGCCGCCGATCACACCGAACGACCGGTTCAGCTCTACATCAACTCACCGGGTGGCGACATCGACGCTGCTCTGGCGATCTTCGACACCATGCAGCACATCCAGCCGCCGGTGTCGACGGTCTGTCTGGGTGCTGCGGGCTCGGTCGCAGCACTGCTGGTGGCCGGGGGAGCGCCGGGGCAGCGACTTGCCTTGCCGAACGCCAGATTTCTGCTCCACCAGCCAGGCGCCGAGCGGCAAGGACAAATCAGTGATCTGCTCCTGGCCGCTGACGTCGTCGAGCGCCAAAGGCGAGGTATCGAGTCGATTCTTGCCGGTCTGATCGGATCGACTCCGGCCCAGGTGCGAACTGATACCGATCGGGACCTCACGCTCACCGCAGGCGAAGCTGTGGCCTACGGGCTCATCGACACCATCCTCGAGCCAGCAACGCGGGCCGACGGCGTCGAACCACTCCATCCCGATTGAGGCCACCCCAACCGGGGGCCACAGCTATCGGAACTGAGGGCCCGGAACCCGGGGTTTGGGACTCAGGCAGCGAGGGGGCGACCGAAGAGGGCTTCGCCGAGCCAGGTGGCGATGAATGCCTCGGCTCGGTAGCACGCTCCCAGCAAGATGCCGTCGTCGTGCACCGACGCTTCGAGGGCAGCGGTCACCAGGGCAGCGATATCGGCCGGGGTTTCCGCAGCGCCGTTGGCGTTGCCAGGCAACAGTCCGCCTGCAGCGCTCAGGAAGTCCGGCACCATGACCACGCCATTGCGGTTGAGTTCGGCGAAGGCTTTGGTCGTGAACGGAATCGGTCCCCACGGGACAATGGCCTTGGCCTTCACGAACGGTGCACCCTGATGGGTGAGTGTTCCTGGCTTCGAGCCGGCAAACACCAGATCGGCTTTGGCACCCCAGATCATCCACGGCTTCTTGTCGACGCCGGGCACCTCGACCTGGGTCGCACCAGCAGCGTTGAGATCGGCCAGCACCTGATCGACGACCGGGCCGACGCCTTCCATGGCGAACGTGGCACCGTCGAGGCTGCCACCGTTGACCCATGCCCCTGCAGCAACGACACCAGCCGCAGTGGCTTCGAGACTGCCCGCCATCGTGGGGCGCTTCGCTGCCTCGGCAAGAGCAGAAAGAGCGGCGGGATCAGTGCCCTTGCCTGGGTCGATCTGCAGTCCGCCAGCTTGTACACGATCGAGAACTTCGCCGACGAAGGCCTCGGTGGCGGGGGAAACCGCCTCGTTCTCGGCGTTGATGCCAGCCGAGGCTCCCACGCGCTGCACTTCGAATGCAGCAAAGGAGTACGAGACAGAGCGAGCCAGGTCACCAGCACTGCTCTGGAGAATCTTCTTGCCGGTTCTCACCACCCCCGTCGCCGGTGCATCGGCGTTGCCGCCGTCAGTGACGATGAATGCATCGGTCGACGAGAGTTTGGTGAGAGCCACGAAAGAGGATCCTGCTGTTGAGATGATGGATGGTTACACGAAGGCGCTGGCGAAGACCAGGCTGACGATCGTCATGACCTTGAGCAAGATGTTCATTGCCGGGCCAGACGTGTCCTTGAACGGATCGCCAACGGTGTCGCCGACGACGGCAGCCTTGTGCTGATCGCCACCCTTGCCGCCATGGGCACCGGCTTCGATGTACTTCTTGGCGTTGTCCCATGCACCACCAGCGTTCGCCATGAAGATGGCGAGAGCGAAGCCGGTGACGAGTGCACCAGCCAGCAAGCCGCCGAGTGCGTCGACGTCGATGAAGCCGACAACGAGCGGCACGATCACAGCAAGCGCCCCGGGAATGACCATTTCCTTCAACGAAGCTTGGGTCGAGATCGCCACGCAGCGAGCCGAGTCGGGGTTCACGCCGGGCTTGCCTTCTCGAAGGCCGGGGATTTCACGGAACTGGCGACGAACTTCTTCGATCATCTCCTGTGCCGCACGGCCGACGGCGTCGATCGTGAGCGCTGCGAAGAGGAAGGGAAGTGCGGCACCAATGAACAGGCCGGTGAAGACATCGACGCTGCCGATGTCGAGGTTGATGGAACCTCCAGCGGCCTCGACGGCGAACTCGAAGCTCTTGAACAACGCCAGAGCTGTGAGGGCAGCAGAGCCAACAGCAAAGCCCTTGGCCACTGCTGCGGTGGTGTTGCCGAGCGAATCGAGCGCATCGGTGACTTCACGTACCGACGGATCGAGCTCAGCCATCTCGGCGATGCCGCCGGCGTTGTCAGCAATGGGTCCGTAAGCGTCGACAGAAACAACAACGCCAGTGGTGGCCAGCATGCCGATGGCGGCAACGGCGATGCCGTAGATGCCGCCTTCGAGCGCGCCGATTTCTTCGAAGGCGAGCTGGCCGCCGTAGTAAGCAACGCCAACACCAACGAGGATGAGGCCAACAGAAGCGGCCACCGAGACCATGCCAGCGGAAATACCGCCGAGGATCGTCGTAGCCGGGCCGGTTTCAGTCTGCTGCGCGATCTTCTTGACGGGGCCGTAGTGATCGGAGGTGTAGTACTCAGCAGTCTTTCCGAGGGCCCAACCAACGACGAGGCCACCGATGACGGAGATGCCAAGCCCAAGGGGGTTGTCGAACTGATCGTTCGAGCCGAACATCCAGTAGGCCACGCCGACCGTGGCGACGATGGTGATCAACATGGCGACGTTGGTGCCCATGTGGAGCGCCTTCGAAAGCGCCTTGGAATCGGTGGACTCGCCACCCTTGATCAGGAACGAACCGATGATCGAGGCGATCATGCCGACGAAGGCAATGGCCACTGGGAACAGCAGCAGCGAGATCGTGGTTTCGTCGCTGGCCTGTTCGGCGCTCAACGCAAGAGCGAAGGCCACGAGGGAAATCGGGGCGATGATCGATCCGGCATAGGACTCGAAGAGGTCGGCACCCATACCGGCGACGTCGCCGACGTTGTCGCCGACGTTGTCGGCGATGGTGGCCGGGTTGCGGGGGTCATCTTCGGGAATACCTGCTTCGACCTTGCCGACGAGGTCGGCGCCAACGTCAGCAGCCTTGGTGTAGATACCGCCACCAACACGGCTGAACAGCGCAATGGTGGACGCACCGAGGCCGTAGGCGGTCACGATCTCGAATGCGTCGTCGACTTCGAGAATCAACACGAAGAGGATGTACACGATCATCAGACCGCCGAGCGCAAGCCCGGCAACCGAGAAGCCCATGACGGCGCCGCCGCGGAAGGCAATCGGAAGTGCCTTGCCGGGGCCGTCCTTGGCTGCCTCGGTGGTACGGGCGTTGGCCATGGTGGCCACAGTCATGCCGACGTAGCCAGCGAACGCTGACAAGAATGCGCCGAGAACATAGGAGACGGCTGCGAGAGGAGCGATGACGATGGCGAGCACCACGGCGAGCACCACGGCGAAGCCAGCAACCCAGGTGTATTCGGCCTTGAGGAAGGCCTTTGCACCGTTCTGGATCTCGGTCATCAGGAAGACCATGCGGTCGTTGCCTGGGCTGGCCTTCTTCACATCTTGGAAGAAGAAAGCGGCTAGCCCGAGTGCGGCAAGTGCCGACACGAAGGCCAGATAGGGGACTGCGTCCACGGGTGAGCTCCTCGAAGGTTGACTGTGCGTCGAGATTTGACGCGCTCGTAGGCCGAACGACCTACGAGCCGAGGCGACGCTAGTGGGAGCTTGTGCCGATCGCCACTTGAGGCATGACCCATATCGACCGCAAGGCAGCGGTGAGGTGGCCTACGTCAGCGGCTCCGGCCATTTCCCTGATGCTGTGCATGGCGAGTTG